>LXNJ01000521.1_pt1 | contig 26487 bp, 21 predicted proteins | sample 809081 | NCBI WGS metagenome assembly LXNJ01 (sample SAMN04870510, study PRJNA318959) | sponge metagenome | biome: sponge; feature: marine sponge reef; material: water | host: Petrosia ficiformis | place: Greece: Milos, Mediterranean Sea | collected 2013-05-29 | depth 5-7 m | reverse complement strand
TGAGGACAGCAGCTATCGGAAAAGTTGCGGAATGCAAACCCAAACAAGAGGAACATGTGAAATATAAATATACCAAATGTTAACTGGCACAACGCGTTACAATAATGATAAACTATCTATCAGACTTTAGATTCGCCCACGTTGTAGTTAGTTTATTAGATGCATCAACAGCTGCGACACCGCCGAGTGCTTTATCCAATCCGTGCTCCATGATAGTTTTCAAATCATCTCCAGTGAGTACGGATTTGAATATTGCAACTTCATCAATAATACCAACAAAATATGAACCGCCACCCCATTTGCCGATGTCAACAGCATTAGCATTTCCTACGCTTTTGCCGGGACGTGTGCTTGATCCGGCACGCTCACCGTTGACGTAGATAATAAGTTGGTCATTGTTTGCACCGCTGTCATAAGTTGCAGCAATGTGAGTCCAAGTATCCTCTTCAGGGACACCTGCGGATGCTCTTGGTTCCCAACCACCGATGTTGACAAATGTTGACATTTTGTTGCCTTCGCCTGGCACATCAATACGTAATAGATATTCAGCATTTTTAGAAATCAACATCCTATGCTGAGAAATGTCAGTTGCAAAAAACCACGCCATCATGGTATGTTTATCTCCAAGCTGTAGATCTGGCGTTGATTCTATGGACACCCAATGTGTACCATCAAATTCAAGTCCATCACCGAATTTTCCATCTTTCCACTTAGCACCATTAATCTTACCATCATTGCCCTTACCTGAAGCATCTTTTACATCATCACCAGCACCTTCGTCAAACAGCCAAACACCGACCGCTGTATCTGGGTCAATCTTAGCAGAACTAATATGTGGCATCAGCCATACGATTGAACAGACAATTCCCAATATCAAAGCTAATTTTCGCATTATGTCTCCTTCATTTTCCACACGCTTTGGCGTGCCTTGTTAGGATTAAGAATTTAACGAATTTTCCCGAATTAAACGCTATTAATTTAGCACTTGTTTCTATTATAACATTTTTGACTATACAATGCCAAAAATATTAATACTTCAGAATATTCTAATTGGACAAACAATCTAAAATATGGTAATCTGAAATAGCACAATTTATCATTAGGAACAAAGGAAAATTCCATGGACCAGAAAGAACAACTTATCGCAGAACTCACTGAACTTCTCGGTTCTAAAAATGTCCTAACAGATGCAACTGCACTATCGGTATACGAATGTGATGCAGCACCTTCATTTAAAGCAATGCCGGATGTCGTTGTCTTTGCAGACACAACGCAGCAAGTATCGGATATTGTTAAATTAGCGAACAAGTATAACGCACCGTTCATTGCGCGCGGTGGTGGGACAGGTTTAAGTGGTGGGATGCTCTCTGTCCAAGGTGGGATTATCATCGCACTCAATCGGATGGACAGCATCCTTGAGATAGATATTGAAAACGGACGCGCAGTGGTTGAGCCTGGGGTTGTCAATCTCCTTTTGTCTCAAGCAGTGCAGGCGCAGGGGTACCACTACGCGCCAGACCCATCAAGCCAAAAGGCATGCACAATCGGTGGCAATATCGCTGAAAACTCTGGTGGGCCGCACACTTTAAAATATGGTGTTACCTCTGACCATGTGCTTGGCATGGAAGTTGTAATGCCGGATGGTGAAATAATTGAATTCGGTGGGGAAGTTGAAGAGGTGCCTGGCTACGACTTGCGTGGTGTGCTAATCGGTTCTGAAGGCACATTCGGTATCGTGACAAAAGCGACAGTTCGCCTCACACGGAATCCGCAAGCATATCAGACTGCGCTTGCCGTTTTTGATAAAATGGACGATGCTTCAAATGCTGTGTCAACGATTATAGGTGCGGGCATTATTCCTGCGGCACTTGAAATGATGGATACTCTCGTTATCCGAGCATTAGAAGAAGCATTCCATTTTGGCTTTCCACTTGATGCTGAAGCAATCCTTATCGCGGAATTGGACGGTATTGAGGCAGGCATGCAGAACCAAACAGACAAAATCTTGGAAATATTCAACCAACATAACGCTCGCGAAGTGAATTACGCTAAAGATGATGCGGAACGTCAGGAGCTTTGGAAGGCTCGCAAAAGTGCGTTCGGTTCATTCGGACGACTTGCGCCGAACTATATCACGCAAGATGGCGTTGTGCCGCGCACTCGGTTACCCAAAGTGCTCCGTCGTATCTCCGAAATCTCTGAGAAATATCAGATTGCGATTGCCAACGTTTTCCATGCAGGCGATGGCAATATCCATCCGATTGTTCTTTTTGACGAACGCGACGCTGACCAATGTGAACGGGTGGAACATGTGAACAAAGAAATCTTGACTGTGTGCGCTGAGGTTGGCGGCACAATCACGGGTGAACATGGCATCGGTGTTGAAAAGATGGATTATATGCCGCTTATCTTCAGTCCTGCAGATTTGCAGGTGATGGTAAATGTAAAAGAGATTTTCAATCCGACTGGACTTTGTAATCCTGGTAAGATTTTCCCGACTGCTGAATCATATCAAAAACTCGGTTTGCAGCCAGGTATGGGTGATAAGGATTTTGTACCTAACATTTGATTCAATTTGTTTATTATGTTATAATATATTTAACGAAAGATCGTATTTGCAAGAGTATAGATATAATTTGTTTAAATGTTGAGGTTACTATCATGGCTGAGTATATCAATGGGATTAATCCTGAAATCCTCAAATGGGCCCGTGAACGTTCCGGTTATTCCGAAGAAGCGGCTGCTAAAGCATTAAATAAGAATAAATCATTTATCATTGAATGTGAGTCTGGGGATCGCGCGCTGACTTATGTTCAACTTGAAACTTTAGCTGACAAGTACAAACGCCCTGTTGCACTCTTTTTCCTCCCGGATCCACCAGAAGAACCAATATTTGAAGAGAATGTTACACTGAGAAGTACTGATGTGAAAAAGTTGAAACCAAGAACACTCTTTTTGTTCCGTCAGGCTTATTCACGACAACTTTCATTAATGGAATTGAATAATCAAAAAAATCCATCAGAGGACTTAATCTATCGGGATCTTCAGTTATTACCATCTGATATTACTTTAAATAATCAAAATGCCTTTGAGTTGGCAGAAAAAAGTAGAGCCTATCTTGATATAAGCGTTGAAATGCAATCAAATTGGGAAAATGAGAAAATAGCTCTCGAGAATTGGCGTTATCACATCCAGGAAAAAGGTATATTTGTTTTTAAGGATGCTTTTAAAGATGAATTAGTAGATGGGTTTTGCCTTATGCATGAAGAATTTCCAGTAATCTATCTTAATAATAGTAGACCATCTGTAAGACAGATTTTCACATTAATCCATGAATTAGGACATGTTTTAGTAGGTAAGAATGGAATCACACCAGATATAATAGGATCAATTAAAATAGAATCAGCAGATTTAGAAAGTTTTTGCAATCAATTTGCAAGTGAATTTTTAGTGCCAACTAAAGATTTTGAGAAGCGTCTTATTTTTTCTGAATACGACGATGTGGTAATTCAAAAGTTGGCAAAATTCTATAATGTCAGCAGACCTGTTATTCTATTGAAATTAATTAATATTGGTATACTCCCTCAAGAAATATATAATCAAAAAGTGAAAAATTGGGCAGACCAATACGAATATCAAAAACGAAACGAGGGTGGTATTAAAAAATCTGGTGGAGGGGATTATTATAACACTCACCTAACATATTTAGGTCTCAAATATGCTAATCTTGCATTTGAGAAATTCCATCAAGAATTATGTTCTATTGAGAAACTTTCGGATTATTTAAATGTCAAAGTTGGAAATTTGGAAATATTAGAAGACCGTTTGTTTCGAAAGGCAGCTCAAAATTGATTTACGTACTTGATAATAATAGTTTTAGAGTAACGGGAAATTACTATCCAAATCAATTTGCATCTTTTTGGAGAGAATTTAATCGGGCGGTAGATGTAGATAATAAGATTATATCTGTAAGAGAAGTTCGTAGAGAATTAGATCACTACACACGACATGCCCATTTAATTAAATGGATAGAAGAACATAAAACTATATTTAAAGAACCGAGTGTAGACGAACGGAATTTTATTAATCAGATTTTATCAACAAAGAATTTTAAAGATATGCTTAGACACGAACATCTATTTGAGGGTAAACCGTGTGCTGATCCCTTCATTATTGCTGCAGCTAAATTTATTGACGGTTGTGTAGTTACCGAAGAATCAAAAAAACCGAACTCACCCAATATACCCAACGTGTGTGAACATTTTAACATTGACTGCACAAACCTGCAAGGATTCATGGAACGAGAAGGTTGGAAATTCTAAAACGCCAAAAATATAAGGTATCATCATGAAATACGATAAAACCAATAGAACCTTTGATTGTGAACCAACCCTCACCGATTCACAGGTGCTACAATTTTGTAGAGACGGTTATCTCCAACTTCAAGGTGTCGTCCCTGATAGGATTAACCAGCGCACCTTTGATTATCTGAATGGCGATATACCGATCAATCCGAGTTATATACCCAATGGCATGACGCATGCGGATTTAGAACGAATTCGGGGGACACATGAACCGAGCTCTATTCTGCTTGAGGATTGGTATATTGAGCATGTGCTTCTCAATCGGGAACTTGCTGGTGCATTGCGTTCCTTACTGGGTAAGAACGTTGGTTTACCTGTGTTGGTAAGCAATCATCGGGTTGAATGTCCGATGCCTGCGCAAGGTTGGCATCACGATGCTGATCACGTTTTTGGTCCCGAAATCAATTTTGTGGAGGTATTTTATTTTCCGCAAGACACGCCGCTGGAGATGGGACCAACGGAACTTCTGCCTGGTTCACATATTTCGCCAACGAGTCGGGATATATCTGAGAAAGGTGTTGCAAGCGATGGACCAGCGGGGTCGTTTGTTATCCATTCGCAAAGTATCCTTCATCGGCGCGGTGAGTCTACAGCCACTGGGTTACGCCACATGCTCAAATACAGTTATTGGCGAACAGTGCCACCGACACGCGATTGGATACAGGAACCGAATTTTGATTTTCAGATGGCACCCTACGGTGGACACGGCGTAGCACGTTATGTAGCGCACATGTTCTATTGGTTATGTGGTAAAGGTGATGAATTTCGTCTTATCGGTGGACAAGCGTGGCCCTGGTCAAGTGCAAACCAGATTGGACCTTCTTACGGATTTGGACATTCGGAGGGGTATTTGCCGAATTGGCGTAAGAATAATCCTGATGATTATGCGATTGGTTAATTGAACCTGAATTACGAAATCACCGAGACGAGCTATAATCGCCTCAGTGATTTGAAATATTATCTGAATCTATGTTTTTAACCTCTTGCAAGTAATCAATTAGTTTTGGCTGCACTTATACCTTTTCCAAGATGATAAGCATCAGTAGGCATGTCTTGGCGAGCAAGTGGATGAGACAAATTGTAATCTGCTCCCCGTTTTTTTACACGGACAACACCCTTCGAAGTAGCAATAAGACGTTCATGTTCCGCTAAAAGCTGACGGTCAATTTTCGGATTGCTATTGAGAATTGCCATTTCAGATTCTAACTTGCGTGGTGAAGTAGTCTCGGTAATGCTCTCAGTAGTGTTATATTCAACATTCTCAACTAGATAGGGTGTAGAGAATTGACGTGAGTTTTTCATTGTATACCTCCTTTTCTGGTCAAAAGTATTCACGAGTGTGTATAAACGTAGAATACTTTTCTCTCTGAACATAATCTTTGAGCAATCCGACATAGTTATCAAGTGCTGGAAGAAGATCAGAAACATCCTCAAACTTCTCAATTTTTAAGCGTAAATCTGTATCCGAGATTAATGTTTCTCTGGAAATCATGCGTCCGTGAGAGTGCCAACGTTTGTTATCACTCAGTGCTGCTGCGATCTCTTTTGCTCTTTTCTTCTTATCTTCGGACGTTACTGGTTTTCCTGTGGAAGAATGAGTGTTCCAATCTTTGAATTTATAGGTAGAAAGCCAATCAGTTAGAAGATCATGCGACAACTGCCGTGCCTGTTCAAATTGGTCAAGTTCACCAAGATCAAGTTTATCAAGAAGCATAAACTCAACCGTGTTCAGCTCACCAGCCTCTGCCTTTTCACATAACCGCTCATATTGGTTCAAATATGATAAAGCTGGAACAAACTCTCCATTTTTGTAGACTTGAGGATCAATCGGTCCTAGACACGAAAAGTAACTCATGAAAATTCGATCACCTGCCATCACGAAAACCGTTCCAGCAGACATGGCTCTATCAGGGATCAGAAAGTAAACCTCCTTATAGTGATAACGAATGATAGACACGATGCGTTCAACAACTTCAACGATACCCCCAAGGGTATCTAAAATAACTGCTATTCTTGGTTTTCTATCTTGGAGAGACTCAACCGCAAGCTTTACTATATGCTCTAATCCAGGCAATATCGGACTAAAGATTGTGAGCATGTCTGCTTCAAGAACTTTTTCAATCTCACCGAGATAAGCATTGAGTTGGACACTTATGTGCCGATCAACTTGTCGCTGTATATCCAAATAGTTTTCTCCTTAACTATAAAGGTTCATGTGTAATCATATACGATATTTTACCATAATTATACGATATTTTGCCATAACTACATGATTTTATATTGTGATTACACCTTAATTATACCATAATTTCACAAATTACACCATAATTTTAACTTTTTAATTTTTCTGCATTATTTTGCAACGTTACTTTAAATTTATAGTTACCACTATTTCACTCAAAATCACTTGACACCTAACACATTTTAAGGTATTATCCCTGATAACAACAAAGGAGGACATTTATGGCAACAAAAAAACGCACCACCTCACAAAAAGAGGTCCAAGATTACCGACACGACAACGCAAAACGAAAGAACAACCCACCTGCTGGCATCGCCGCACAAGGAAAAATCCACGAAAAACCGAAACAGGAATATGTATATAATCCACACCTCCCGCCAAACCTCCGATTTGATTCTAACGGTGATGCTGACCAACTTCCCGAACTGCTCCAGATAGCACAACAGCGGAAACTTTCCGCGGAAGAAGCAAAAACAATCGCAAATGCCCTCAAACACCATGAACCGTGGCTGGAATGGGCAGGTAAACAGGAGAAAAAATCCTTTGCAGTTGACCCAGTTGCGTTGCATATACACGAACGCGTGAGTGCAAAAGCGATTTTGAAGGTGGCAGCACGCGAAAACGTCCAACGCAGCCTCTTTGCGGACCCGCAGCAAGATTATGCTGAAGCAGTCGATTTTTACCAGCACGACGTAGATTGGGCAAACCGACTTATCTTGGGCGATAGTCTGACCGTGATGAGTTCACTTGCACACCGAGAAGACCTTGCGAGTAAAGTGCAGATGATTTACATTGACCCACCCTATGGTATCAAGTTTGCCTCCAATTTCCAACCCACCGTCTTTCAGCGAGATGTAAAGGATAGAGCCCAAGATTTGACGCGCGAACAGGAACAGATAAAAGCATACCGTGACACGTGGACGCTCGGTGTCCACTCATACCTCGCCTATTTACGCGATCGACTGATTGCGGCTAAAGATTTGTTGACAGATAACGGAAGCATCTTTGTGCAGATTAGTGATGAGAACATTCATCGGATAAGGGCTATAATGGATGAGGTGTTTGGAAGTGAGAATTTTGTTTCTCAAATCACATATAAAGTGACTAGCGGTTTTGAACGTAAATTAGGACCCCGTAGAATTCAAGCCCACATTATATGGTATGCCAAGCAAAAGGAATCATGTAAATTTCGACACATATTTAAGCCCAAGAATATTGACGACTTAAATCTTGATTTATACAAATATATTGAGCAAGATAGTAATGTTAGAACATTAACACATGATGAGCGCACAAATCCCAAACAGATTCCTAATAATGCTAGAATCTTCAGAACCCTGCCTCTTCACACCATGGGTACGGAAAAGAGAGAACCGCGCGAATTTGAAGGCGGGGTTTATACGCCTCCTTCAAACACGCAGTGGCGGCATACGGCAACTGCATTTGATGTTATGGTGAAAAGCAATCGTATCATAAAGGAAGGGAACCGGATTACATCCAAATTCTACTTGGAGGATCTTGGTGTTGAAGAATATAACAATGTTTGGCTTGATACCGGCCCAGAATTAGCAAAATCATACGTAGTTCAGACTACATCCAAAGTTGTCCAACGTTGCCTCCTGATGACTACAGACCCTGGCGATCTTGTCCTTGATCCGACTTGTGGAAGTGGTACAACTGCTTATGTCGCCGAAAGTTGGGGTAGGCGGTGGATAACAATTGATACCAGTCGCGTTGCTATTACCTTAGCACGTCAACGTCTCTTAACATCATCCTTTGATTACTATAGACTTAAGGACAAATCCAAAGGCACAGTGGGAGGCTTTATCAATAAAATCATCCCGCGCGTCACACTCAAGGACATTGGACAAAACACAGCACTTGATCCTATCTTCGCAAAACATGAACCGATTCTAAAAGACAAGTTGGAAACACTAAACAACACTTTAGCAGAAGTTACACAAGAAATTCGCACCAAACTCCTTGCCAAACTTGCAGAGAAGGAAAGACGCGAAGGAAAAAAATCTGTCACGGATGCAGATAGACGACGTTGGCAGCTTCCCGAAACAGCATGGCAGGAGTGGGAAGTGCCTTTTGATACCGACCCCGATTGGCCTGAAACCTTACAAGATGCGTTAACAGATTATCGCAAGGCATGGCGTGCAAAGATGGACGAGGTAAATGAATGCATCGCTGCATCCTCCGAAGGTGAGGAGTTAGTCGATCAACCTGAGGTGGACAGAAAGCGGGTCCGGGTAAGCGGTCCTTTCACAGTGGAGGCGGTGCAACCTGCCGAAGAGTCGCTTGATGCCGATTCACCTATTGGCGGTGAACCTGAAGAAGCAACTGACACTTTTGAAGATGGAGAAGAAGGACACGAGGCAGTAAATGCCGAGGCGTACCTTGATAAAATAATCCGCCTGCTTAAGAATGATGGTGTGAAGTTTCCAGATAACAAAACGATGAAATTCGCCACGCTTGATCCGCTTGAGGGCGATGTCCTCCACGCCGAAGGAAGTTGGGAAGATGATGACACGGAGCGCCGCGTTGCAGTAGCATTTGGTCCACAACACGGTCCGGTGACGGCAATACAAGTTGAACAGTGTTTACGTGCAGCATATCGGTATGGATATGATGATCTCGTTTTTGCAGGATTCAGTTTTGATGGTGCAGCACAAACCACTATCTCAAAAGACCCAAATCCAGATGTCCGCATCCACATGGCACACATCAACCCCGACGTGGCGATGGACGACCTACTCAAGGAAACACCGACCAGCCAACTGTTTACCGTGTTTGGACTACCGCGTACGGAACTTAAAACAACAGACAATGGAGAATTTATCGTCAAAATGGAAGGTGTGGATATCTACAATCCTGTGGACAACACGGTGAATTCTGCAGGTGCAGATAAAGTTGCAGCGTGGTTTATTGATTCGGATTATAACGGTCGAGACTTCTGCATCACGCAAGCCTTCTTTCCTGACAAAAAAGCGTGGGACAAAATCGTCCGTGATCTCAAAGGCGTAATTGACCCTGAATGTTTTGAGAAGTTTAGTGGCACAGAATCTTTGCCGTTTCCTGCGGATGAGCATGCGTGTGTAGCAGTCAAAGTCATTGATCCGCGTGGGAATGAGGTTATGCGCGTGCATGCTTTGGGTGAGGTGGGGTATTGATTCTGATTGTCTGAATCGCGGATTTCACAGAGGACGCGGATTTTAAGAGGAGATGCGTTTGTAGTCGCGCAATTCATTGCACCTTTTCTCTTTTTTCTGTGAATCGCGGGTTTTAGCCCCACTAAACCTCAAAAAGTAGGTTTGGCGTTGATTCTCGGGGCGATAGGTGTATAATACCTGCTTAACGAATAAAATGGTTGCCTGTTTTGTTAAAATGCGTTATACTTATTTTGTCCACTAAAACGTTACAAAATTGTTAATTCGATTTTCAGGTAGGAAACATCATGGACGAAGAACGTCAAAATCCGGATGATGACCAAGAAAAACTCTATGAACAGTATATTAAACAGGACGAAGAACTTTCTAAGCGCGATCTGTCAAATGTTGAGAATCTTGACAAAGCGATTCTCTCATTGTCAAGTGCCGGTTTAGGTTTATCGTTGGTATTCATAAGAAACGTAGTTAAACTGGCAGAAGCCTTACATGTGTGGTTACTACACCTCTCTTGGTTGATGTTTGTTCTCGCTATTATTTCTACGCTCTTGTCCTATCTTTTTGGACAACGTGCTTTAGATAAGCAGCGCGAATTCAATGAAAAGTACTATCTGGAGGGCAACGAAGATGCCGGACAGCAAAAGTCCTTTGCATCAAGCGTAACGCGTGTTCTAAGTTATGTTTCTGTCTTTACCTATATTGCTGCTGTTATTTGTACAGCTTTCTTCATTGGATGGAATTAAAAAGGCTTATGAGAATCAATAGTTGCAGAGTAGTGCTAAAAAGTTCACACATAGAATTAAAGGAGTTATATCATGTCAAATAAGAAAACCACAACTACAAAAACTAAGAGCAATCAAATATTAGAAGCAGCTGGTCCAAGAAGGCCGCCGCGCAAACCACCAGCGAAACCACAACCCGCTTCGCCATCCAAACCTACTTCCAACAAGCCTGCTCAACCTTCTAAGCCATCCAAATCATCTAAAAAGTAGATAATATGTATAGCAAGCGCGTCCTTCACAAGGGCGCGCTTGTCATTTCTAAGGTTTTGCCAAGAAACCTAACCTATCGCCTTATAGGTTTTGGGTTTACAAAAGAGACAACTAACACAAAAAGCGAGGACTCTTGATGAATCAGAGCCAACAAATTGAACTCCCAATTCAACCTGTAGAACAACCGATCTTGTGCAGCCCGTACGAAGAACCCACTGCACATTGGATTTACGATCCACAAACAGGTGAGGCTTCCAAGCAACCAGGCCGGCGCGATGCAGGATACTGGTACAAAACGGAACGTACTGGTAGCGAACAACTTAAACTTTTTCAAGAAGAACAACGCGACGATTTACCGTTAGTGAACGCACTCCGCGATGATGTCCGGCGGTGGCGTAATTCAAAATACGAAAGTGCTACGAATGTAACAAAAGAATTACTGAGACATTGGGGACGTGAAGACCTGTTAAGACGACTCTTTTTCTGTCAACGCGAAGCGGTTGAAACAATTATTTATCTCGTTGAAATTCTTCAGAGAGAGAAGGGACCACGCTTTACGCCTAAATTTTCCAAAGATGACCTGGCGAAATTAGTAGATTCTCCGAATGATCCCGATACATTAGATTTGATCCGTTACGGTTGTAAAATGGCAACTGGTAGCGGCAAGACTGTTGTGATGGCGATGCTTATCGCGTGGGCATTTTGTAATCGTGGCAAAGTACCGTCTGATGAACGTTTTCCTGCAGCAGCACTCATCGTCTGTCCGAATCTTACAATCAAACAACGGTTGCAGGTTTTGCGTCCCGAAGATAGTGATAACTACTACGATGAATTTGAACTTCTTCCGACAAAACTCCGCCCGTTGCTCAATAGTGGGAAGGTGTTGATTACCAATTGGCATCAATTTGCACCTGAATCGGAACATAGCGAAGGCGGTCAAATCTACACTGTTGTCAATAAAGGCGAAGAAACCCCGGATGTATTTGCCAAACGTGTGTTAGGTGAACTTCATGATCGCGCGCCTATTATGGTACTAAATGATGAGGGACATCACGCCTATCGCCCAGCACCGATTGAGGAAAAACTCTCTGCAGAGGAAAAGAGGGAACGCCAAGACGCAACTGTGTGGGTAGAAGGTTTGGATAAAATTAACGTTGGGTGTGGTATCAAATTTTGTGTTGACCTTTCTGCCACACCGTTTTACATTAAAGGCAGCGGTTTTCGAGAGGGTTCCCCCTTTCCGTGGCTTGTCAGTGATTTCGGTTTAGTAGATGCAATTGAAAGCGGTATAACCAAAATACCTCGACTGCCAGTGAGTGACAATACCGGAAGGCCTGAACCTAAATTCTTTCGTTTATGGAAAACAATTAATGATGCAATTTTACCAGCAGAAAGGTTGCCCGGCAGAGCGCGAAAACCTAAACCGGAAGTCGTCTATCGAGAAGCAGAAGATGCACTGAGAACACTTGCAAGTCAGTGGATAGAACGTTTTGAATATATTGAAGAAGCATCGGATAAACAGGACAAAACACCGCCAGTGCTGATTATTGTTTGCGATAACACTGATATTGCAGAGTATTTTTACCAAAGGATTTCTGGTGAACGGATGGATGATGCTGTTGATGAGAGCAATACCAACGGAAAGGCAAAGGGAAAAAAGAAAACAAAAATAGTCTACGGACAGAGATCAATTTTTCCCGAGTTTTTTTCAAACACCGAAAACGTAAAACGCACACTACGCATTGACAGCAAAATGTTGGCACAAGCGGAAAGTGGAGATCCCAATCAGAACACATCGCAAGCCGCAGAGGCACTTAGAGAAATTGTTGCAACAATAGGAAAGCCTGGCAAACCTGGGGCACAAATAAGATGCGTTGTCTCAGTCGCAATGCTAAACGAAGGATGGGATGCAAACAACGTTACGCATATTTTTGGATTACGTGCTTTTACCAGTCAGCTGCTCTGTGAACAGGTAGTCGGGCGCGGATTGCGTAGAATGAATTATACACCAGACCCAGAAACAGGGTTGCTTACTGAGGAATATGTTGATGTTTACGGGATTCCGTTTTCGGTTATCCCGTTCAGAGGTAGGAAAACCAAAGCGCGCGAAGAGGGTGACAGACCTAAAAACCATGTCCGATCAATGCCCGGAAGGAAGCATTTTGAGATCAGATTTCCTGTTGTGGAAGGCTATGCCTTTGCACTTCAAAAAAACGAAATTAAGGCGGACATTAAATCAATGGAACCGCTCCGTCTTGATTTAGAACATACCCCTACAGACGTTTTTGTAAAAGCTGCAGTCGGTTATCAAATTGGGCAAACTACCACTTTAGGTCCTGGCGAATTCACTTCGCAGAATCGTCAAGGATACTATAGGACAACACACATTCAGACAATTAAATTTGAGATTGCTGGGCAAATTGTCTGGAGATTAGTCGGTGATAGTGAAACCATACCTGATCCACAGAGCAATTCCGGACTCAGACTAAGATCACGCCACAGGTTATTTCCGCAAGTATTCAAGTTAGTTGATGACTATATTGAGAAAAAGGTAGATTTCCGTGGTTGTAATAAGTGTGAACTCGGTCTTGAAAAATATGTAACACTGATTGTTGAACGGTTGGTAACAGCAATCCAACCCGATGAAACAGAAGGTGAAACGCCGCTACTGCCTATTTTGAATCGCTACAAATCAGTCGGGACATCTGCAGCTGTGGATTTCTTCACTACGCGCGTGTGCCATGGGACACAACGGAGCCAAGTAAATCAGGTTGTCCTGGATACCCAAAAATGGGAACGTTCAGCGTGTTTTTGGTTGGAGCAATCCGAAGCTGTAAAGTCCTATGTTAGGAATGACCATCTTGGATTGACTATACCTTATGAGTACCTGGGGATTATACACTACTACGAACCTGATTTTATAGTGAGGCTGCAGAACGGAGTCAACCTGCTTTTGGAAACCAAAGGCTACGCTCCAGAACAAACTCGCGCTAAACATGCAGGTGCTAAAAGGTGGGTATATGCGGTTAATAACTGGAATAGAGAAAAACTCGGGGAACCAGAACAACGTGGGCCCTGGGATTTTCATGAATGCTTAGATCCGCAACTGCTGCGGACCCAATTAGCTGCCATTTTAGATGGGACAATTACGCCCGGTTAATCCAAGGTATTGATTCGGAGATATAACATGAAATTAGCACTTCTCTCCTACAGCCATCACGGACGCAGCATGGCACGCACCGCACAAGCACTCGGACACGAAATCGTAGGTGTGATGGATGCGGAGCATTCACAACGCGAACAGTTAGCAAATGACTTTCAGTCTCCAGCATTTGATTCTGCAGGCAACTGTCTGGATGCAACCAAACCGGACGCAGCACTTGTCGCGGGAAAACATACCGAAATGCCATCTCACGTTCGGGCATGTGTTGACAGACGTATCCCCTATCTTTTGGATAAACCGTTCGCAGACTGTGCAGATAGGCTGCGTCCTACAGCAAAGGCATCCGAAAAGCATGGCGTATTCAGCGCGCTTGTGCTGCCAAACCGTGTAAGCAGAATCGTGAGTGTCGTCAAGGAGATGATTGAAGATGGCAGTTTGGGTGACCTTGTGTTATACAATAGCAGATTGAACAATGGTCCACCATCCCGTTATGATCCGACACCTTCCTACTGGCACAACGATCCGAACATTTCCGGTGGTGGGTGTTGGGCAGTTGAAGCAGCACACGGTATTGATACTTTTCTTCAGTTTGTGGGTAATCAGGAGATTACGGTGGTTGGTGCGGTGATGTCTAATGCTATGCATAGTCGGGGAGTGGAGGATAGCGGTATCGGTGTGCTAAGGACAGAAGACGGTATCACAGGGATTATTGAGTCGGGTTATACCTATCCGTCAGGCAAGCGGGGTGGCGATCACTTCTTCCGATTTATTGGCACAAAAGCATCGGTATTTGAGCAATATGGTAAGAATGGCGAACCGTTGATTGAAGTTCACACAACAGAAGGTGTGCAGTTCAGCGAGGACATCTCACACGGTGCAAGAATAAAAGGCGTGATGGGTAAAGCATTTGACGCTATTCGTGACGGAGGCACATTTGAACCGTCGGTTGTTGATGCTGTGCGGATACTTGAAATTCAGGATGCCGTTTATGCACATGCCCGCCAGAGCGTGACGACGCACGGTCCGCATCCGATGGGATAAAATACGTCCGAAAGATTGACTACATACTTTATTAACAAGAAAGAGGCGCAATGAATTGCGCGACTACAAACACTGTTAATGGAAAAAGAGGCGTATAGGAATATTCGTATATCACTATAATGAGGAGTTAAATATGCCAAATTCGCAAACTGCAAACGTAGAAGAAATCCTACCAGCAGACTCTAAACTTGAGGAAGTTTTCAGTGACGCACATTTTACGGAGGGACCAACCGTCGCGCCAGATGGCACGGTCTATTTCAGCGATATCACCTTCACACATCAAGCTGATATGCAAGCCGGACACATCATGCGATACGATCCTAAAACAGGGGATACCTCTGTTTTTCGATCTCCAAGTGGGATGTCAAACGGGATGAAGTTTGACGCACATGGACGTTTAGTTGTTGCGGAGGGCGCAGATTTCGGAGGACGACGGATTACCCGAACTGATATGAAAACGGGGAAAAGTGATATTATCGCAGGTCTATATGAAGGAAAATCGTTTAATTCACCTAATGATCTTACGATTGATGAGCAGGGAAGAATCTATTTTACTGATCCTCGCTACGTTGGGCATGAGTCTGTAGCACAACCCGTTATGGGTGTCTATCGGATTGATACAGATGGTTCAGTCCATCTCGTCATCGCTGATTCCGGCAAACCGAATGGTATCGCGGTCTCACCTGATCAGAAAACGCTTTATGTCGGTAGTAACGACAGCGGTTCGTTTCGGGAGATGCCTGATGAATTGCCAACTTGCATGGGACGGATGGCACTCCTTGCTTACGATTTGTCATCTGACGGGACAGCAACTTTCCGTGAAATGCTCGCTGACTATGCGCCAGAACACGGTCCCGACGGATTTGAAGTTGATGTGGAAGGTAATCTCTACGTTGCAGTCCGCGATGCAACACGGTTTGGTATTTGTGTTTATGCGCCAGATGGTAAGGAATTGGCGTACATCAAGACACCGGAATTACCGACAAACGTCGCCTTTGGGCGTGGTGAAGCAAGTAAGGTGCTTTATATCACAGCAGGCGGAAGTCTCTACAGAATTCAGGTTGAAAAAGACGGTTATCACCTTCCGCAAAAATAGAATTGTTCTTGGTTAAATGTTGGGATGAAGATTATGCCATGAGGTTGCACTCTCATAAGCGTGCCCAACTTGACACAATAGCGGTTCTGACAAATGCTTGCCAACAAACTGAATGCTCAAGGGCAATCCTTCGCTGTTCATACCGCACGGTACAGATAGTGTTGGTGCACCGTTGTAGTCAAACGGTGCAGTAAATCGTTGAAACCTTGCTGGTCTTGTCTCTTTCGGACCATATAGCAATTCAGGCGTAACTTTGTGCGGTGGTGCGGACATTGACGGACATACCAACACATCAATATCTTGAAATACCCATCTGAGATGTCCTGTACATTCGGCTCTTAAGTTGTTTGCTTCGGCATATTTAGCCCCTGTTACCTGCGCGCCCATATCAAGCCACCCTTGGAACCAAGGACCGTATGCATCACGTTGTGAAGGATAGGTAGCTGCATGCGCTGCTACCGCTTCTGCGGAACAGATTGTTGGCCACGCCAAAACATACTCTTCCATGTCTGGCAACTGTACCTCTACGATTTCTGATCCTAATCCCTCTAAGACTTTCACGCCAGCACACACCGCTTCGGCAAGTTCAGTGTCAACATCTTTCGTTGCGTAATTTTCGTCAAACCCTATTTTAACTCTTTTGATACCCTTATCTATCCCATCAAGCATAGCAGGTACAGGATTGGGCAGAGAAGTTGGATCATTCGGGTCAAAGCCAGCGATTGCTTCAAGCATAATCCCCGCATCCGCAACACTTCGCGTCATTGGGCCGACATGATCCATAGATTCAGCAAGTGCAAGCACTCCGTATCGGCTAACTCTACCCCATGTTGGTTTTATTCCAACAATACCACATGCTGCTGAAGGGAAACGAATTGAACCACCAGTGTCACTACCGATTGAACCTGAACACAATCCTGCAGCAGTTGCAACGCCAGAACCGCTTGAAGATGAACCTGTCCATCGGTTTGGATTCCACGGATTGATGGGAATATCAAATTCCGGATGGTAACCGCCCATTGCGCCTTCTGTCAAATTGAGTTTGCCAAGTAGCACCGCCCCCGCGGCTTCAAGTCTCCCAACAACCGTGCTGTCAAACTCGGGGACATGATTTTGCAGAACTTTCGCGCCGCCCATCGTGCGAACATCCTTTGTAAAACAGAGATCTTTCACTGCAATCGGGACACCGTGAAGCGGTCCACGATATTTACCTGCTGAAATTTCCTGTTCAGCTTTCTGTGCTGCTGCTATCGCATGGTCAGCCATTACTGTGGCATAACTTTTCAACTGGTCGTCAAGTTGTTCAATCCGCTGCAACATAACGGTTGTCAGTTCAACTGGTGACAACTTTTTTGAAGACAGTAATTCTGCGATTTCGGTAATAGGTTTATAGTGAAGTGGTGTTTCTGACATGTTACGCCTTCTTGATTTCAATTAAGAATTCGGACGACTACGTCCTAACAAACCCAGCAGACGATCACTTGCATTTTGTAATGCGTCTTCTGGTACAGGCACTCCGTTACACAGACTGAACCGCCAGTATGCCCAATAAGCTGCATACTGAGATTGTAAAATATAACGGGTTTTGCCCGACAGGTTCGGTGCACCACGATGCCAACATTGTGGGTCCTGCAGATAAATATCACCTGCTTTGCAGAAAATAGAAACCGGTTTATTCCCTTCAAATTCGGGATTTTCTTGATCGTTGGGACCTCTGCCTGAATAATGGCTGCCACGGACATATTGAGTCGGTCCTTCCTCAATTGTACCAATATCGTTTAGTGCCATCTGAACCGTGAACCACATCACAGGCATGCGTAAGCGAGGATCGTGACGTGGCATCTCATCAGAGACAGGAAAGTGCACCGAACCGTCTACATGCCAAGTGCTAATAGAGAGTCCGGGTAGATTACGAAGCACATTCTGACCACAAAACTTGCAGTTTGCCCCGACTATTGCCTCAGCCAAACTCAAAATCGGTTCACGAAGCAGCATATCCCGATAGATCGGATCAAGTTCAATCGTATTTCGTAAAATGAAAGGTAATGTTTCACCCGATTCAGCGTGTGCACCCATCTGGATATATCGGTGGTCTGCAAGTTCAGGGTTTGTCCTTTCAGCAAGTTCTGGGTCTGCGAAAAACGCATCTGTTTTATCTCGTAGTGCAGTGACCTCATCTTCAGTCAGCACTCCCGGAATATGAACAAATCCATCACGGAAGAATTGTTCGGCGATCTGTGTTGTTTTCTCTTCACTAAAAGGTTTACCACTTAGTATTGGACTGTTTTCCATATTGTATCTCCTCTTAAACCAATATCCTTATTAATTCATAAATACCACACAGTTATTTCTCTTCATTGTTACCAAACTTCAAATCAGAAAAAGGGTTGCCTTCTGAGTCTGTAATCCGCATATAAAATGCCCATCCACCCTGTTCATTACATACCTTAACAAAGATGCTGTTTTTGCCGGGTTTGAGTGTCACAGGAATAGTATATGTATCAACTATTGCCATAAAGGTTTTCGTATGGGAAAAAACCTCTTTGCCATTGAGCCATACTTTCCCTTGGTCATCACTATCAAATCGGATTTCAACTTCCCGTTCATCGGGGGAGGTAACGATTGTGAAGGCATAAGCGACATGCCAATCAACATCGCCTTCTCCGAGATGAATGTACCCATCTAAATCATCATCGGAGAACTTTTTCCAACTTACTTGTCCATTTAATCCATCGTATTTTGCAGTCAAATCAATTTCCGTGATGTCCTCAGGAATGTATGCTCTATCGTAACCGATTCCATCGGTATTATCAAATGGACCAAGCACCATCCATGCATCTTCAGTAATAAAGCCAGTTCTCTGAACATATTCATCCGCCTTTTCAAACTGTCCAAACTCCCGATAGTATTCTGCTAAAGCGAAGTTGGCATTTAACTTAGTTTGCAGCGCATCAGGGTGAAGGTTTTCAAGAATAAATACAGTCCTCTGTATATACTCTTCTGCTTTTACAGGTTGCCCATATTCGCGATAGCATTCTGCTAATGCGATGTAAGCGTTTACCCGGATTTCCAAACTATCCGTGGGTATATTTTCAGTAATCAATTCAGTTTTTTGAATATGTTCTTCTGCCTTTTCAAGCATACCATTTGCGGCATAAAATTTAGCCAAAATTATGTGTGAATTCAGTTGGATGTTCGGTCTATCAGAAGCAAATTCAATCAATTGACTCAACATATTGGCGTAACCTTCTATGTCTTTGACGTTTTTGCTGGCTCTGGTAATCTGTCTGAACAACTTGCGTTCTAACTTTGGGGAGGCTATGACATTTAAGTCTCCTTTTGGTGTTGGAACAGTTCTTGACGTAGTAATATATAGGTTTCTTTTGTACCGTTCTAATGCCTCTTCATACCATTCGTTTGCGAGATATACCTCTGCTAAAGTCAAAGCATGTTTTATGCTTTTCACTGTTAGTGATGAACGTTCAAGGAATTTCAACACGTTTTCTGTGGATTGTCCCGTAGTGTGAAGATCTTTATCAGGATTACGTTCTTGCTCCTCTTTGCGTGCACTCGTGCTAACTTTCTCCCAGTCCCAGAAGAGAATTGTACCTCCTCCAACACTAATAAGTGTTTTGCCATCAGGCGAAAATGTCAACGCCTCCACCATGTTAGTGTGTCCATCAAGCGTAGCGAGTATGTCTCCTGTAGATACATCAAATAATTGAATTTTACCGTTATAAAGACTGGTAACAAGCACACAATTGTCTGGTGAAAACAGTAAGGTATCGTCAAATAATTTAGCATCAAGTGACACTTCTTTGAAATGTATTTGTTTCAGTCTTCCTAACAAACGAATCTTGTTCCGGTCTCTCACAGCAAGTAGCAAACCATCTGAGGAAAACGCAAATGAACGAATAGGAAACGTGCGCCCATTACCACTTGAAGGCTGCTCTTTAAAGAAAGAAGCTAAAGCAACCCCTGTTTCCGCATCCCACATTTGAACCTGTCCGCCCTCGTTTCCGCTGACAATATTTTTGCCATCTGGTGAGAATGCTACAGTTTCAACAAAAGATTTGTCATCATCAAAATTCTCACCGTGGTCTGAGGTTATTATTTTAAGTTTTTCACCCGATTCCGTATTTAAGATGTAGATTGTGTTTCCGCGACTACCGGCAATGGTCTTCCCGTCAGGAGAAAAAACTTTCTCATTATCGTCTGGAAAAGCCGCCAACTCACGTCCCGTTTTAACATCAGTCAGACGGATCTCATAATTATCAAAATTAGGGTCAGACGAATCATGGACAAGACCGTGGGTGAGGAGTTTTGTTCCATCAGGTGAAAGCACAAGGGATACGTAAGAACCCCATGATCTTAGTATCTCAAGTGTCTTTTTGGTTTTGTGAGTCGTTTTATGGTGATTCTTCAGATCCCAGGCAGTGACTATTCCATCTGATGAAACACTTGCGAGTGTGGAATTATCTTTTATGAAAGACGCGTTTCTTATCCACGCATGTCCAGTAATGCTGGTCTGGCGAGGTGCTTTCGTCTCAATGCTCCAAAACCGGACGGTGCCATCTGAACTTCCACTTGCGAGTGTGTTACCATCTGGCGAAAATGCCAATCTGGAAACATTACTTGTGTGACCAGCAAAGGATGCGATCAATTCAGTTGTTACGATATTCCACAGTTGGATAGAACTATTGATATTTCCTATAGCGAGCAAATTTCCATCTGGAGAGAATACTAACACTGTAGGTCTACCTGGACTATTCTTTTCCCATGGCTCATGTGTGTGCAATTTTCCATCTGGCGAATGAAATAACATTTTCATTTTGTCCATTGACTTATTTAGGAAAATTAGTTCTTCTCCAGTGATGGTATCCCATACTTGCACCGTTCCATCCAGATTTCCACTGGCGAGTTTTACTCCATCTGGGGTAAATGCTAACGATATAGAATGATTTTCTGCCGACACTCCAATCCGAAAATTAATCGTCTTCTCTGTTTGTTCCCTGAGCGTAGATAACTTCTTGCCAGTCCTAATGTCCCACAACTCAAGCCTACCATCTCTGCTTCCGATAGCAATTTTATCTTCTGTAAGCGCATAGTTTTCAAGATGAGCATAACCGGGTCTTTCTCCAATTACGGTGGTAGTCATCTGTCCAGTTTCAGTATTTAATATGCTAATTGTGTCTCTGGCTTTACCCATACTCACAAACGTCTTGCGGTCTTTCAAAAACCATGCCACGTCAACATCTGGAAGGGTATCGTGATGTGAAACATTTCGTCCTGTTGCTATTTCCCACACCCCTTTTTCACTTTTGAGAAAGCGTCCATCAGAGGAAAATGCAAGCGTGCCAGATATTTCTGGAATGAGAGATATCTCCTTGCCCGTTTCTACATCGTATAACCATACACCGACAGAACTGTGCACTGCAATTTGTGTGCCATCTGGTGAAAACTGAATACCTCCCATACCACCCTTACCTAAACGCATTTTCGCTTCTTTTGGCAGATTCCATTGTGGATAATTCTCCATTTCTTGCTCCTCATCTGCCTCCGCAGATAGTGGTGTATCATCATGTTGTTTATAAACAAGTTTTTAGTTATGTGTAAACACTCCCAAGTTTTCTCCACATTTCCAACTTCAATGCAACAATTTCAATAACGGGTGGTGCAATAATCTTTCAATCCAAATAATCCATTTCTGGCAAAAGATTCCATCGGTACTGGTCAGGAGGTTGTGTGTTGCGTGCCCATTGGCCAAGAACGCGTGTATCGGTTCGCTTGGCTGCCATCTGAACAGCAATCTTATCGGGATCCCATCCATCCAAAATCTTTTCCGTCAACGCCATCAACATGTCTCTACATTCTGGGTCATTTGAACGGTCATCTAATTCATTTGGATCTTCCTTCAAGTTAAACAGTTGAGTCGGTTGCTCGTGATAGTAATTCAGTTTCCAATCTTCATAGCGAACCATCCGATGATAACATCCATCGTCGGTGCAAAATTCAGAAAATGCGATGTCTTCCCACGCCGCATTTTCTTCACGAAAAAGCGGTAGAACACTTCTTCCACGGGAATTTGGCAAAGGCGATGCGCCAAGAGCATCAATCATTGTCGCATTCAAATCAAGTGAACTGATTACACGATTACACCGCACACCTTCTGGCAGGCTGCCTCTCCACGATAAAATCGCCGGGACTTTGACAGAATGTTCATAAAATGTCTGTTTCCACCAAAGCCCGTGTTCACCAACCTGTTCGCCGTGATCAGAACTATAAAGGATAATCGTGTTCTGATCCAATTCATTTTCTCTGAGTACAGTCAGAATCTGCCCAATCATTATATCCATCCGTGTAACCAAAGCCCAATATGCCGTGCGTGCCCGAAGGATCTCATCATTAGAGACTTCGGTTATCCCACATTTTTCGCGCCACCATCGGAAGTAGGGATGCAGTTTATCTGAAAAAGGTTCAGGGTTTTGCGGCATCGTCATCTGCCCTTCATATAGTTGATAGTCTACCTGACGCGCAACAAAAGGTTGATGCGGCAACATAAACCCGACAGAAATTGAAAACGGTGTATCAAGTAGTCCTGCTCTTTTCTGAACGCCAAGCCGATTGAGATAATCGACGGTTGCCGCAGTTACATCCTCATCGTGAACCTGATACGCACTCTGCCCTGGACCAGATTTTTGTAGACTTACTCGCGCCGGTCCCGCTGTTCCAGATAGCTCACCGTGGTCAACACCGCCCCCACCCGGATGATTCGGTCCGTGGTCACCCACAAGACGTTCAGTATAACCGTGCAGCTGATCCGGCCCTAAAGCATGCATTCGTCCAATGAGAACGGGTTCGTACCCAGCAGTGCCCATCGCATGTGCGAAAGTCGGAATCCCAGAATCAAGGATATGGCTGTTTGTCCATACTGCATTTTCGTACGGGTATCGTCCACTCAACATTGACATGCGAGAAGGCACACAGATCGGTGACGGGCAGTAGGTATTTTCAAACACAATCCCATCTGCAGCGAGTTGGTCAAGGTTTGGAGTTTGCACCAATTCATCACCATAACAACCTGTAACATAAGGGTTGTGTTGATCAGAATGGATATATAACAAATTGGGACGCTGATTGTACATTCTTTTACCTACCTCGTAAATGATGCTGAAATCCATTATACATGGGATAAGATTATCGTCAAGCAAAAACATATCACGCACCATGCGTTTCTATTTGACATAGAAATACGGGTTGTAGTACAATATTAAAGGTTGTTCAAATCTCATCTTAATTTTCTCTCAAAACTTTACCAAGTTGACATTGGACGCTGCCTGAATATCTCCGACAACAACTCAAATTGCCAACTCTAAAATAAGTATAACGCAAACCTTACAAAATTCAGGTACCACTCACGTTATGTGATACGTTGTATGAACTTATGGAGAGAAAATGATTCAAAAGATTGAGGAACAAGACGGATACATGTTGCTCTATTTTGGAGAACCTCCAAAAAATGTAGGGCAAATCAAGTTCGTCAATTGTCTTGCCTATCAACAAAATCAGATACTCTTTTGCAAATGGCGTGATGAAGACATTTGGGTCTTGCCCGGTGGACGCATTGAATCCGAAGAAACAACTGAACAAGCGTTACACCGTGAACTTATGGAGGAGACAGGCGCAACGTTGAAAAATTTTGAAGTCTTGTGTCATCTCCACTGCTTTATGTTCAATCTCGAATATTGGGGAATTGCTTATATGGGAGAAATCAAAAAGTTGGGTAGTCCATTGGATATAGACGAAGTCAGTGAAGCGAAACTGTTTTCGCACTTTCCAGAAAATCAGCCTAAGCCAGGACCGTTTGATAACCAAAGCAAAGCATTATATCTTGCTGCGATGCATAAGTTATCACGCTATTGAAGCCTCAAATGCATCCGAAAATGAGTAACAGCACAAAAACAGAAAGAAGCATAGACATAACTGCTTTAGTAGAGTAGTTTGATTTGCTGACACAAAATGTGAAGAATCACTTGAAAACTGACGACTAACCATATTAGGAATACAATGGCATTTGAATTTCAGGATTATATGGTCAACGAGTATCTCTCGCAAGGCTACCTAATTTTTCGAGGGGTTGTGCCGCCATCGCTGCTCACAGATTTACGCAAGGAAGCAGAGAAAGCGCGACATTTAGCACACAAACTCAATGGACCACAGACACAGCGGATTCAACCTTTGTCAAACTATGGTGACGATTTGGATTTGAAACCGTTTTATGACTACACAGAACTGCCAGAACTGCGAGATGCTGTTCAGAAATTGCTTGGAGATGATTATTCGCATGGGCATGTTGACATTATGGGATTACTTGTCGAACCCCTTGAGCATCCTTGGCATATCGGTTGGCATCGTGATGGCGTGGTTGAAGTGCCACCTGAAGCACGTGATGAAACTGTGAACGCAAAACTCGCAGAAGTCTGGCACGACTTACGTCATTTCAATCAGGTCAACTGTGCGATTTATGCGGATTCTTGCACATGGTTTGTTCCAGGCAGCCATCTTCGGCAATGGGACATGCCGGGCGAAGAACAGACAACTGGCAATCCTGCGTTGCGTAAACCTGCTGATGGACAGTCCAATGTTGAGGCAGAACGACTCTACTTAGAACATTGTCAGCGGTTTCCAGGTGCAGTTCAAGTGCATCTGGGACCGGGAGATTTCATGATTTATCGGAATCTTGCATGGCATACTGGAAATTATCTTACTTATCAACCGCGTGCTACAATTCATGATGTTGTACGGTATGAAGGTAAAAAAGATTGGCTTGATTGGCAACAAACAAAACTTGATGCTGTTAAACGTTGGAAAGAGAAAGAATCATAGCACAATTAAGTTTACCCATAAACAATCAACAAAGGAAAAGAATCATGCCAAAAGGTATTTTAATAATAGGATTGTTCATCATATTTGTTACAGGGGCATTACTATCGTTGATACTTCTTGTTAGGTCAAAAGAATAACAACAATAAAAGGAGAATGAAAGTAATGGCTATCAGTTTTGTTGGACTTGCAGTTGGCATATTCCTCGTTGGTGCTGTACTCGCAGTGATAGTAATTGTCACGAAAAACAAGAATTGAGGATATCAATTTGCTTTTTTGTTTGCAATCATTAAATGAAGATGAGTGATTCGTTTTGAAGGAGAAAAGAAGGATGGAGCAGAAATTCACAATAGAACACCCAGGAAAAGTAATAAATCACACGTTTCCACCGACCCGTCCCGATATAAAGATAGTTGAAAGTTCTGACCGTATAACTGAAGTTGATTGTCAAGAACTACAGTGGTGGTTTGCTATCCCAAAGATGGGTGAACGTTATATGTGGGCAGAATACGATGGCGAAACACAAAAGTTAGATGCTGTAACAGAGATGATTCCCACTGCTCCTGCAATTATTCGGGACATTGACTGTGTTGAAATCCAATTTAGAGAATGGCTTGCGAAGGACTGGCCAGATTCTCCAGATTTGATGTATGTTGCAATTGATGAAACACACACAAGGTGGATTTCAGTCGTCAATACAATTGATGGCAGGCGGATTTTCAATACAATCGGAGACGAATGGTTTGAAGACCAATGGGGTGGACCTTGCAAACGCCGTATTGTTGATGATGGTCGCTACCAATTGCAACCCGATGGATCCTACAAACTTACGGACGGTCAGGGATTCGGAGCAGGAACGTATGATGTGACAATTGGTGAAAGGACCTTCCACTGTCTCAGGGTTTTAGATGCTGATATTACCGATGAGCACGGAGGAGAGCTTGCTGAAGCTTATATTGAAGAAGAAACCGGACGCACGGTCTTCTTTAGACGTTATGACGGTCGATATTTACGTGGTGATCTGCTTAAAAAGTTTCCTAACAATCGTCGTATTGTGATAGATGACATCACCTATATACATAGCAACTGCACGGGTTGGTTTCACGATACATTTACATTGGCATCTCTTGGTCAAACACTAAACTCAGCTGGTGCAAGAGAAAAGTGACACCCAAAAACACAATTCACTATCTTTTCTCACGGAGATGTCAAAGTTTTTGAACTTTAATTAGGAGTTCAATAATGGGAGCGATTACAAACCATTCAATAGGTGTCAATTTAAGAAATTATTCTGTTTTGTGGATGTATTAGCCCCAGAGGGGCGAAATGTGTATAATGCTATATGTCTTCCCACCAATGCCTTATGCACATTTGGTGTTGATTCACGGGACTAAAGATGAATGGGTGGGTGGACAAAGTCTTCCCACAAGAATTTATACTAGAGCGTATCTCATAAATCTTATGTAGGGCGAGGTCCCTGTGCCTCGCCATCTCTCAAAAGTGCAAACAACGGGCGGGCACAGGGACCCGCCCCTA
>LXNJ01000520.1_pt1 | contig 26526 bp, 16 predicted proteins | sample 809081 | NCBI WGS metagenome assembly LXNJ01 (sample SAMN04870510, study PRJNA318959) | sponge metagenome | biome: sponge; feature: marine sponge reef; material: water | host: Petrosia ficiformis | place: Greece: Milos, Mediterranean Sea | collected 2013-05-29 | depth 5-7 m | reverse complement strand
CCTCTTCAATGCTTGAAGAAACGGCGGAATTCCCGATGTTCGCATTTATTTTTACGAGAAAGTTCCGCCCTATTATCATGGGCTCGCTTTCAGGGTGGTTTATGTTATTCGGAATGATGGCGCGCCCCGCGGCGACTTCTTCCCGTACGAATTCCGGGGTGATGTGGGAGGGCTGGATACGAGCGTCGAAATCAATCCCTTCGTGATAAGAGCACAGCTGCCCGTAGTAGTTTCCCCTGAGTTCGTCGATCCGCTGATTTTCCCGTATGGCTATGTACTCCATTTCAGGAGTTATGACGCCCCTCTTGGCATAGTGCATCTGCGTTACATTGCGCGAGGGGGCGGCACGAAGGGGTTTCCGGGTATTTCCGAAGGTTATCCCGTTGGTTCTCTCGAGTCTTTTCCGCGCGAATGCCGAAGAAAAATCGGGCAGTTCCAGGACATCTCCCCGCTCTTTTATCCACGTTGAGCGAAGAGACGGAAGTCCTTTATGCACGTCGATATCGGCTCCGGGATCGGTGTAGGGGCCGCTGGTGTCGTAAAGAGGTATCCTGAACTTTTCCGCCTCGAGGCCTTCAGAGATTGTATCCTCGGTTTCGACTTCCCTCATCGCAACCTTTATATCGTGGATCTTCCCGTCCACGAATATTTTCTTTGACTTCGGGAAAGGATCTCTCGTGATGGCGGATTGCGCAGGTATTTTTTCTGTTTTCCGAGAAGAACCCATGGACGGCCGACCTCTTGGCGAAAATGTGTTGGACGTTACACCAGTGTGGGGGATTACAAGCCTGTTGACAGAGAACCCCGGGACAAAAAGCGCTTCAGGTTTTCATCGTTTGGAACCGTCCCTGCATGGAGGAAGCCTTGCAGAATGACCGGTCGTAACATGAACCCTGGTCACTTCGTACCCTACCCTGCGGGGGTGCTTCTGTTCCATGAGGGATCTCCGGTATTGAAAACGGGCAATACGGAAGCCTCCGATGAAGTCCGGAGGTTATCCAGTGCGGGCTTCCTCTTTTTCGTACGGATACCGGCTTGCAAGGGTATTCGGGTCCGCTCCGATCACATACCGGACCCACAGGCAGCCGTTGCGGAGTTGTTGCAGAAAAGGTCCGCGTTCCCGGAAGCGGCGCGCCGAGGAGGTGACGCATTTCTTTAGAAAGACGAAGCCGCCGCGTTCGTGGAGTTTACGTACGAGCTCGATATCCTCGAAAATGGGAAGATCCGGATAGCCGCCCAATTCCTCGAATACGGAACGCCGGACGAAGCAGCCTCGATCCCCGAAACAGAGGAGGGGCGCATGCAAGCGCGTGAACCAACTGTAAAAACGAAGAAGGGGTGTATTGCGATCGAATCGGAGTCGAAAAGCGCCTCCTGACAATACAGGGTCGGATAATGTAATCCGCACCTTTTCGAGGCCGTCGGGGGGCAGGACCGTGTCGGCATGCAGGAAAAGCAGGATATCTCCTCTGGCTTGTGCAGCGCCCGCATTCATTTGCCTGGATCGTCCGCGCGGCGCCTGGACGACTCGTCCGTACCGGCTGGCAATAGCTGCCGTTTCGTCGAAGGAGCCGCCGTCCGCGACAACGATTTCGTGTTCGGGTGTCTGCCGGCGTACGGACCGCAACGTGTTTTCGATGCCCGCAGCTTCGTTCAATGCGGGAATGATCACGGAGATGAGCGGTTTCACTTCAGGGATACTCTGATTAAGTCCGCAACCCTCCCGCAGGGCGCGTCACGTCCGTGACGCCGTGAATTCGCAGTGCTTTTTGCTGATTTCAACGATGAAACCATGATGTTCTGTACGCAAGAACGTGATGCGCTGAGCGAAGCGGTTTTGATCAGAATATCCCTTACCACATGGTTAACTTCATGCAATACACCGAGGCGCCGGCCTTCAGAAATTCTCCGGTGTCGATTTCAACCGGCTCGAACCCTGCATCCTGTAGTCTCCGCATGGTCTGCGGGCACCCTTTCTGAAGCAGCACGTGCCGTCCGTCCGGGCAATGCGCATTACACGCCAGCCGTTCTCGGGCCTCGGCTTCCGGGGCTTCTATGACACGTTCGAAGAGCCGGCGGACCATGGATATATCCTCGGAACGAAGCGCGGCAGGGCAGATGAGCGCCGTGCGTTCGTCCAGCGTGCAGAAGCACGTGTCAAGATGGTAAAAGGCTTCGTCTTCGAGCCGAAGCGGAATGACGGGTACGTCCAGCATGGACGAAATGGCGTCATGGGCGGCCAGATCGGTGCGCTGACCGTATCCCCCCCAAAGCAGGCGTCTGCCGGGATGCCAGATGGCGTCACCGCCTCCTTCGAAGGAAAGTCCGTCCGGGAGATGACGAACATCGCACCCCAGTTCGCGGAAAAATCGCTCGAAGTGTATGGTTTCGCCGCGTCGGGGCGGCGTTCCCATACGGCTCATAATGACCCCCGGCGTTTTATTCTCCAGGAGGAGAAACGGCGCAGCGGCATTGGCTGCAAAAACCATGTCGTACAGCCCCTCTACGCCTTCTGCGCTGTGCACTTCCATGCCGAGCGCGCGGTAGGTATCCCGCAGCGTTTCCCATTGGCGCCGTGCCTCGATGCGATCCACGTTGCCCACGTGGCCGGCCATATGCGGGTTGATTACGTATTGCACATCGTAGTACGTTGGCGTCGCCATCGCAACGCTTCCCTGCAGCGGCATCGCCGGGCAATCGCCGACAGCGAAATCGATCCGATCGACGGATTCGTAAATCATGATCGTATTGGTGGGAATTAAGCGGATAATTTATGGAAGGCAGAGCGGAAGACAGGGGGGCGGTCGCCATCGCTTGCCGGGCCTGCCAGAATGAGCAGGCACCGTGAAACCACATTTTCCAATGAACGAAGAATATCGGGCGCGGTGAGCTATCTGTCGCTCAGCGCCGCGATACCGGGCAGGGTCTTGCCTTCCAGAAACTCCAGCATGGCACCGCCGCCCGTCGAGACATGGCTCACAAGCTTTTCGTACCCTGCCTGAGAGACGGCCGCCACCGAATCGCCTCCGCCCACTACCGTAAGAGCGCCGTGTGTGGTGGCCTCGGCAAGCGCTTTGGCCATAGCGAACGTCCCTGCGGCGAAATTCGACATTTCGAATACGCCCATCGGACCATTCCACACGATGGTGCGCGCTTCTCCGATAGCGCGAGCGTATTCTCCGATCGTTTCCGGGCCGATATCGAGACCCATTTCGCCTTCCGGAATGGCGCCGGAAACGATACGTCGAGGAGCCTCGTTGTCGAACGCGTTCGCTGTCACATGGTCGACCGGCAGCCTGATTTTGCCGCCGGCTTGCTCGTACAGTGATTTTGCATCGCCGAGCCGATCTGCTTCCACTCTCGAAGCGCCTGTTTCGTGTCCCAACGCTTTCCGGAACGTGTAGCTCATGGCGCCGCCGATGAGCAGCGCATCGAACCGGTCGAGCAAGTTCTCGATGACGCCGATCTTGTCGGACACTTTTGCACCGCCCAATACAGCTACATACGGCAGCCCCGGGCTGTCGAGCAGCCTTGACAGGTATTCGATCTCTTTATCGAGGAGTAAACCCATGCCCGCTTCCTCAACCCGGTGCGCTACACCCTCCGTCGAAGCATGGGCGCGATGGCAGGTCCCGAATGCATCGTTCACGTACACATCTGCAAGAGCGGCCAGTTCTCCGGCAAGCGCAGGATCGTTCTTCGTTTCTCCCACATGGAATCGGGTGTTTTCGAGCACGAGCGCTTCCCCTTCGTTCAGCACGTCGATGGCCTGCCGGGTTTCCGGGCCCGTGGGCCCCTTAGCATGATTCACGAAGTGCACGGGCGCATCCAGCAATTCTTTCAGGCGGTCCGCGACGGGGCGCAGCGTAAACGCAGGGTCCGGCGCTCCCTTCGGGCGGCCAAGATGGCTCATCAGGATAGCCTTTCCGCCGCTTGCAAGGATGGCGCGTATCGTAGGCAACGCGGCCCGAATACGCGTATCGTCTCCGATGGCGCCATCTGCGATCGGTACGTTGAAGTCAACGCGCACCAGCACGCGCCGCCCACGCACCTTCATGGTTTCGATGCTCCGTTTGCGCATGCGTTCGTACTTCCGGTCAGCCGGCGATTTTTTGGACGAGCTCCGCCACCCGGCAAGAGTATCCCCATTCGTTGTCGTACCAGCCGACGATTTTTACGGTGGCGCCGTTCGCCATGGTGCACGGCGCATCGAAGATACAGGAATGCGGGTTGTGGAGAATGTCGTTCGATACGAGCGGTTCCTCGCTGTACTCGAGCAGCCCTTTCAGGCCGTTTGCCGCCGCTTCGCGGAACGCAGCATTGACTTCTTCGCTGGAGACTTCCTGTTCCAGTTCGGCCGTGAGATCCGTAATCGAACCGGCCGGCGTCGGCACACGGAGCGCCATGCCGTCCAGCTTTCCTTGCAAGTGCGGCAGAACAAGGCCCACCGCCTTGGCGGCGCCGGTCGTGGTCGGTACGATAGAGAGGGCCGCAGCTCGTGCACGGCGCAGGTCCGAATGCGGACCGTCCACGAGCGCCTGGTCCGATGTGTAGGCATGCACCGTGGTGATAAAGCCGCGCTTCACGCCGAACCGGTCATCGAGGACCTTAACCATCGGAGCGAGGCAGTTCGTGGTGCAACTGGCATTGGAAAGGAGTTTTTCTTCACCGGTCAAGGTGTCGTCGTTGACCCCGATCACGACTGTGGCGTCTACCGCACCCTTGGCGGGCGCCGAGACAACCACTTTCGAAGCGCCGGCCTCGATATGCTTGCCGGCCTGCTCCGCCGAGCGAAAGATCCCGGTGGATTCCACAACGATCTCCGTACCGAGGTCGCCCCAGGGGAGTTGGGCGGGGTCCCGCTCCGAGAAAACCGGGTATACCTTTCCGTCTACGACGAGGGAGTTCTCATCGACGTGCACATCGCCCGGGAAACGGCCATGCACCGAATCGTATTTCAGGAGGTGCGCGAGGGTGGCGGCACTGGTCAGGTCATTGATGCCAACGATATGAATGTCTTCAAGGCGACGTTCGAGGATCGCGCGAAATACGAGTCTTCCAATGCGTCCGAAACCATTGATTCCAAGCTTGATGGCCATGAGATTTATGTGCGATTTACTGAAAAGGGGGACCCGGCAGGGGCGTATGCAGAGTTAATGGCAGACCGGCGCATGCCGGACGGTGCAATAAACGGCTTCCGACGAGCTTCGATCCATGTCGATTTCCCGGATTTGGTGAAAATCTTGTCTAAAAAATGACGTATTGCCGGATCGGATATCCTTTTGCAGGGAAACGACGGACCCTCTGCACGTACATACGCATAAAAGCGGGATTCCGTATTATTATGGCAATCCATACGGCGAATCCTCGCAATGTTCCCCGAATCTTCCTGCGCGTATCCCGCGAATCTATGCCAACCCTGAATCCCCCCCGAAGTATTTCCAGAAGACATGAGTTGCGTGAGGACAAGGTGGTCACGTTCTATGCACGTGCGTGGCGATTTTTGGACGCCAACAGAAAGATGGTCTACGGCGGGGCCGCTGCACTTGGGGTGCTCGCCGTTGTTATCGTCGGGTATGTTTTCTATCAGGGGCAGCAGGCCTCCGAAGCAGAGGTTCTTCTGGCCGCAGTCCTGCCTCTGTACGAGGAAGCATCGTACCGGCAGGCGCTGGATGGATCGCTGGAGCACCTGGGGTTGCTGGAAATCGCCGATAAGTATGGCGGCACACCCGCAGGAAATCTTGCGCGTTTTTATGCAGCGGATGCACTCTTCAATATGGGTGAATACGACCGGGCGCTTTCGTATTTCGAGGATTTCGACAAGGGGCCGGATTTTATCGGCGCGGGCGCTATTGCGGGCGAGGCGGCGGCTTGGGAACAGCTCGAGGAATATGCCCGCGCGGGTGATTTGTACCGGCGCGCTGCACGTCACTTCGAGAGTGAGCTGACGACGCCGGAATATCTCCTGCATGCCGGTCAACTCTACGAGCGGGCAGGGCGGTACGAGGATGCCCTCGAACAGTACGAAGCTGTCGAGGCGGAGTACCCCGAATCCACCCAGGCCTCGAGTATCCGGGTATATATTGCGCGCGCAACGGCGAAGCAGTCATCCTGACCGATCGCATGCCTCCTGTCATTCTTGTTGTCGACGATGAACAGAGTATTCGACGTACGCTGCGCGAAATATTCGAGTACGAAGGATTCGGCGTAGAGGAAGCCGTCGATGGGGAAGAGGCCCTTGCCCGTTTGCGCGCCGGGCGGTACGATGTCGTCATGCTCGACGTCAACATGCCGAAACGGGATGGCATGGAGGTGCTCGCTGTGGCGCGCGAGGAAATGCCCGAGACGCCCATCGTTATGCTCTCCGGGCACGGCGCCATCGAGACGGCCGTGAAGGCAACCAAACTGGGCGCGTACGATTTTATCGAAAAGCCGCCCGATCTGAATCGCTTGCTCGTTTCCGTACGGAACGCCATGGACCGCGGGGTTCTGGCCACGGCGAATCGCCGGATGAAGGAGGCAATAGACGCCTACGAGGGCGAACTCACCCCTATTCTTGGCGATAGTTCCGCCATCGGCGCCGTCCGCGATACGATCGAACGCGTTGCGCCTTCGGAAGCACGTGTGCTCATTACGGGCGAGCCCGGTACGGGAAAAGAACTTGTTGCAAAGTGGATTCGCCATCTGTCGCCCAGAAAGGATGGGCCGATGGTAGACGTGAACTGCGCCGCGATCCCCGACGAATTGATCGAAAGCGAGCTCTTCGGCCATGAGAAGGGGGCTTTTACCGGCGCTGTGAAGCAGCGTATCGGCAAGTTTGAGCAGGCTGACGGGGGTACGTTGTTTCTCGACGAAATCGGGGACATGAGTTTGTCTGCCCAGGCCAAGGTTCTCCGGGTGCTTCAGGAAAACAATATCCAGCGCGTAGGAGGGGACCGGGTCATCCCGGTGGATGTGCGCATCGTCTGCGCTACAAACAAGGATCTTGCTTCGTGCATCCGGGAGGAAACCTTTCGGGAAGACCTGTACTACCGGCTCAGCGTGATTCCCATACATCTCCCGACCCTGAGGGAGCGCCTTGAGGATGTCCCCGTCATCGCTGCCCGTTTTTGCGAGGATATGGCCCAGCGCAACGGCCGGCCCGGAAAACATTTTACGGCGTCGGCCCTGAAGCGCTTCACCGAGCAGGAATGGAGAGGCAATGTGCGCGAACTGCAAAACGTAATAGAACGCCTCATTGTGCTTACGACCGACGAAGAAATTCGGGTAGAGGATATCGATCGCTATGCGTTTCCCAGGGAAACGTCCCGGGATCCCCTGATGGATATGCTTGCAAAGACGGAAGATTGGGGCGATTTTCGCGACACGGCGGAAAAAATGTTTCTTGAGCGGAAACTGAGCGATTTCGATTGGAACATTAGCCGAACCGCGGAAGCCATTGGGATGCAAAGGTCTCATTTGTACAACAAGATGAATAAATACGGTATCGAACGCGAAAGGAGGGCATAGTTTGAGTGTGGCGGAAAATACCATGGAATCCATAGAAGATGCCCCCCGGGATGCGCCGCTTCTCAGTGTGCGTGCGCTTAGAAAGAGCTATCCTTCGGGGGGCGGTCGGTCCTTGCAGGTGCTTCGCGGCGTGGATTTCGACGCTCGTTCCGGCGAAGTGGTGGCCATCGTAGGGGAAAGCGGAACCGGGAAAAGCACCCTGCTGCATCTTCTCGGGGCCCTTGACCGCCCCGACGGAGGTTCGGTGTATTCCCGGGGTAAGGAGGTGTTTAGCGCATCGGACGAGGAACTGGCTGCGTTCCGCAATCGGGAGGTCGGGTTCGTTTTTCAATTTCACCACCTGTTGCCGGAGTTTACGGCCCTCGAAAACGTGGCCATGCCGGCGCTCATTCGCCACCGGCGTCTTTCGGAGGTCCGCGACCGTGCGATGATGCTTCTCCGGATGCTGCATCTGGACGATCGGGCGGAGCATCGGCCCGGCGAGTTGTCCGGCGGGGAACAACAGCGGGTTGCTGTGGCCCGGGCGCTTATGAACCAGCCAGGTCTGGTATTGGCCGACGAGCCGTCGGGCAACCTCGATGCGAGAAACGCTGCGCATCTGCATGAGGAAATGGTACGGCTTAGTCGCGATTTCGGGTGTACGTTCGTGCTTGCAACGCACAATCTTGCACTGGCGGCGAGTGCCGATCGGGTATTGCGGCTGGAGGAGGGCGTACTTTGCCGGGAAGAACCGGATAGCGTCTGATTATTCCCTGCATCGCGGCGGCGTCCGTCGTTTCCGTTTTGGAGAACGCACGGAGTATTGCGGCGTTATATCTCCTTCATACTTTTACGAGCGGATATACTCTACCGTACGGTCACTATTTCTCCTGTGCATTATGGTGGACATTCCGGTATTGGACAGGGAGGCCGGTTTTATCGACGCACCCGTCGATCCCATGCTGAATCTGTTCGAGGAAATCGAACGGATGAAGCAGGAAAAGAACGCGGTGCTCCTGGCGCATTATTATCAGGAACCGGACATTCAGGACATCGCCGATTATATAGGCGACTCGCTGGGGCTTGCCCGGAAAGCTGCCGAAACGGACGCGGATATCATCGTATTCGCCGGCGTGCATTTCATGGCGGAAACGGCAAAAATCCTGAATCCCGGACGAAAAGTGTTGTTGCCGGATCTGAATGCCGGATGCTCTCTTGCGGACTCGTGCCCGGCCCCCGAATTGGCTGCGTTCAAAAAGCGCCACCCCGACCACCTTGTGGTCTCCTATATTAACTGTACGGCGGGCGTGAAAGCGCTCAGCGATATTATTTGCACCTCGTCGAACGCTGCACATATCGTGTCCTCTATTCCGAAGGACCAACCGATTATTTTTGCGCCGGATCGTAACCTTGGGCGGCACCTTGTGCGCACAACGGGGCGCGATATGGTGCTTTGGGAAGGGGCATGTATCGTACACGAAACGTTCAGCGAGCGTAAACTGCTGCGTCTGAAAGTGCGTTATCCGGAGGCACTGGTCCTGGCTCATCCCGAGTGTGAGGAGCCGGTGTTGCGCCATGCGGACCATATCGGCTCTACCACGTCCATTCGCCGTTTTGCCCGGGAAAGTGCGCATGACGCCTTTATCGTGGCGACGGAAGAAGGCATTCTGCATCAGATGCGCAAGGATAGCCCCGGAAAGACATTCATCCCGGCGCCGCCGGAAAGCGGATGCGAATGCAGCCGGTGTCCCCACATGCGGCTCAATACCATCGAGAAAGTCTATCTCTGCTTGCGATTCGAGGAGCCCGAGATGCATATGGAAGAGACGGTGCGGCGGGCGGCGCTCCGTCCCATCGAGCGCATGCTGGAGATGAGCGAGAGAGTGGGTACATGATGGCTGTGCAATGCCCCGGGTATTCCCCATCCGGCAGGTCGAACGCATACGATCGGTAGGACGGATGGCGCGCATAGGTTCCTACGAATTGCATACGATCGAGGCGGGTCGATTCGGCCTGGACGGCGGCGCCATGTTCGGTGTGGCGCCGCGTGCGCTGTGGGAGCGCCATATTCGGCCGGACGATAAAAACCGAATCCCTCTTGCCCTGCGTTGTCTGCTTCTCGAGGGGGACGGGCGCGTTATTCTCATCGACAACGGCATCGGCGCCAAGGGCAGCGAAAAGTTCGCAAGCATCTATGCCATCGATTATGCCCATACGGAGTTGCACAGGTCGCTTGATCAGGCGGGTTTCTGTGCGGAGGATGTGACGGATGTCGTGTATACCCACCTGCATTTCGATCATTGCGGCGGCGGCACCGCAATAGGCCGGAACGGGCCGGTCCCGGTTTTCGAAAATGCGCGGTATCACGTGCAGCGCGCACACTGGGAGTGGGCGCTCCACCCGAACGTACGCGAAGCCGCGTCGTTTATAAGAGAAAATATGGAACCGCTCGAGCGTGCCGGGCAATTGAATTTGGTAGACGGACCGCGTACGCTTTTTCCCGGGGTCGAGGCGATCGTTGTGCATGGCCATACGGAAGCGCAGCAACTGGTGAAAATATCCGACGAAGAGCGCACGCTCGTTTTCGTGTCGGATCTCTTGCCTACAACGGCCCATTTGAGGGGGGCCTGGGCTACAGCGTACGATGTGCGCCCACTTGTGACGCTGGAAGAGAAGGCACGTTTTCTCGAAGATGCGGTCGAGGGAGGATGGCACTTTTTTTTCGAACACGATCCGGTGACGGTGGTGGGTACGCCTGTGCGTATGCCCCGGGGCATTGCTGTTGCAGAGGAGCGTTCCCTCGATGAACTATAGGATACTCTGAACTTCGCGGACTTAATCGCAGTATCCTGTAGTTGTTTCGTCGAAACTTCATCGGTTGGCGTATTGCAGGCGGAACCTTGCCGGGCGGATTTCGTTTTGTGCGGATAAAGGGGCCGTTCTTGCCCGTCGAACAAGGGTGCCTCGATTCATGTAATCGGATATTCCCGGAGTTGTTCGGTATTCGGTATAATCGGTGTAAAACGTCCCCCTCCCGTATCGCTTCCTTTTTCTTTTCGCCTATCGACCTACGACTGTTACGAAACCGGGCGATCTGCTCCGCCCTCGTTCCCTTATTCGTTTTTCTATTTCGTAACAGCACGCTTTTCTCTGCCGAATGAGCGATCCGGCGGGAAAAGCACGATATCATGAGCGTTCGGTTTGCGTTCCTTGCGGTTTTCCTGTGCGTCGTTCGGGCGAATGTGTCCGTGGCGCAGGATGTGGATATCCGTACGGTGGAATCTTCTTCGGAGGGCGTAGTGGTGGAGATTACGGTGGATTGGCCGGCTTCCATGCAGTCCGTTGCCGATTCGGCGGCGATCGAAACATTTACGATATCTGCTGCCCGCGCGTTGTCCTTTGGGGTACCGGTCGTTTCGGAAACGCTCGAACTGCCGTCGGGGGATGCCCCAAGCGTTTCACTGGCCGCAACCGCCTACGACGAACTGGATATTCCTGTCGGGGATACGCTGGTCGTGCAGGAAACGAGCGGTCCCGTAGTATGGCTCGACGGGTTGGGTACGAGCCAGGGGCGGCACCTCATCAATCTGGGTGTGCGGTTGCTTGTCTACGAGCATGGGGTTGTTCGCCGCTATCGACAAGTGCGTGCTTCCGTACGCTACGCAAGCGGCGCCGGCAAACAGGGTATATCTTCCCGCTTCGCCGTATCCCGCCGTAACGACAACCCGCACCTCGCCGTTACGGAGAGTGTACTGGCCCGCGGCGTCGTCTACAAGATTCCCGTTCACGAGACCGGGCTGTACCGAATCGACAGGGATTTTCTTGCCGCTCTGCCCGATTTTCCCTCTCCGGACGCCATCGATCCGGACCGCGTAGCTATTTACGGAAATGGGGGCGCGCCCGTACCGGCGCTCAATTCGACGCCCCGGATTGCGGACCTTGTCGAACAGCCCGCATACCGCTCGGGTGGCGGCGACGGCAGTTTCGATGCAGGGGATGCGGTTGTTTTCTACGGGAAAGGCCCGTACGGATGGACACACGGGGAGGAAGGATGGGAGCATTACGTACATCCCTTTTCCAACGAGAATTATTACTTCGTCAAGATCCTGGACGAAGACGCTGCTTCGCCGGTACCCGAACCTTCGCGTACGTATACGGATGTCGAAACGCGCTACGAGGCGGAAGGGAGATACATGGTGGATTTCGACGAGTACATGTGGAGCAAGGAGAATGGAACCGGCCATACGTGGGTCATGACGCCGATCCATGCCGGAGATTCGCGGGATCTGGTCGAAAACCTGATGCCGCCGGGTCGCGTGCAAGGACCTGTTCGCTACCGGGCGCGAGTGGCTATTCGCTCCAATCCCGCCGCCACGGTGCGTTTCGAATCGGATGGTGCGTTTGTGGGTTCTATCAGGGCGGCTCGCGGCATCTCTTTTAACAGCCAGACCACTACCATTGCGGTTCCCGGTATCGCCGCGTTCGAGCGCGATACGGGCGCCAATGAACCCCTGCATCTTTCGATAGGTCTGGAGGGAGGCGCCGAAAACGACGCGCAAGCTTCCGTGGACTGGGTGCGGGTCTTTTATCCGAAGAGGCTGCGGGCAGCCGGCGACTCGCTCCATTTTAGTACGCCCGAGGGCGAAACGGGGGTGTTCGAATTTGTTCTGGAAGGATTTGCTGCCGAGCCGCTGGTGTGGGATGTGACGGAACCTGGTCATGTTCGCAGTTTCGAGGCCAGGCAGGTCGGGAACGCCTGGCGCGTCCGGGTTCAGGTAGTCGATGCATCCACTCCGCGCGAACTGGTGGCGTTTCGTCCGTCGGCAGCCCGACCGCTTCGTGCAGAAGGTGCGCGCGTCGCTTCGCAGAATCTGCACGGACTTGCCGCATATCCGGATTTCGTGATTGTAGCGCCCGATGCATTTCGTTCTGCTGCAGACGAACTGGCAGAGCACCGCCGCAAGGACGGGCTCGACGTGCTGGTGACGGACATTCGTCAGATATACAATGAATTTTCCGGAGGGCTTGTGGACGTGCGGGGCCTGCGCGATTACCTGCGTTTTCTGTACGACAGGGGCAACGAAGCCGGCAAGCCGTTCCGGTATGCCCTGCTTTTCGGAGACGGGCACTTCAATTATCGCAATCTGGACCTCGATTCCGATGAGGTTGTCCTCGAAAACTGGATTCCGCCCTACGAAACGGAAGAATCGTTCAATCCGATCGCGTCCTACACCAGCGACGATTATTTCGGCTTGCTGGACGCGGACGAGGGAATATGGGTTTGGCCTGGCGGCTCGGGGCGGCTGCCGAGCCGGGAGCGTGTCGATATAGGCATCGGACGATTTCCTGTGCAGACGCCGGAAGAAGCCGCTGCCATGGTGGCCAAGATCAAGCATTACGAGAATCCTGCTACATACGGTTCCTGGCGCAGGAAATATCTGCTTGTGGCTGACGATGCGTACAACGGACGCGAGACAATGAAAGAAACGCATCCGGATCTGCATACCCAGAATGCAGATGTGGTGGCCGAATTGCTTGCGCAGGAGTATCCGCAGATCGACCTGCACAAGGTGTATGGTATTTCTTATAAACGGAAATACGCCAACGGTTGGCGTCTGCCCGACGTCGAGCGGGATATCCTGACCGATTTGGACGACGGCGTACTGGTGATGAATTACAGCGGGCACGGAGGGGAAAAAGCTCTCGCTCAGGAAGACATTTTCACCCTGGAGGATGGGCAGGAGTTGCGCAATTACGACCGCCTGCCGCTGTTCATTACGGCGACCTGTTCGTATGGGTGGTGGGATCTGTCCGGGGAGCAAAGCGCCGCGGAAGTTCTGTTGCTGAATGAATCAGGGGGAGCGATTGCGCTGATGACGACAGTACGGTTGGTCTTCACGGATTCGGCATTGAACCAGTTGAATGTGGGACTGAACCGGGCGCTTAACAGGGAACTGTTCAAACCTGCACAGGACGGAAGGCCCCGCCGGCTGGGCGACATTCTGGTGAGTACGAAAAATACCCAGGCGGGTTTGCAGGCGAACAATCGCAAGTTCAATCTGCTGGGCGATCCGACGATGCGCCTCGGGTATCCTTCGCGAGAGGCCGTGGTCGGGCGGGTGAACGGAACGCCTGTTGAGGATATGCCAGCCCTCCGGGCGTTGGACGAAGTGACCATCGAGGGGAATGTGCGCACAACTGCGGGAGCGGTGGATTCAGGTTTCGCAGGGCAGGCGCACGTTGTGGTTTTCGATGCAGAGCGCCGTGTCAACGTGCCCGATCGCTCTGTCCTGTCCCGGGATTACTATACGGTTCGGAAGGATCTGCTCTGGCGCGGTACCGTACCGGTAACCTCGGGTCGTTTCAGCGCCACGTTCGTAATGCCCAAAGATATTTCCTACAGCAACGAACCCGGGCGCGTGAGCGTCTATGTACGAAATGCCTCCGAACATGCCGCCGGCTATACGGAGCAAGTCGTGGTTGGCGGGACCGCCGCCACGTTGCCCGATGACCACGTTGGACCGGATATTTCCCTCTTTCTGAACGACACCACGTTTGTTTCCGGCGGACTGACCCCGGCGGATCCCCGCCTCATCGTGAAACTGCGCGACGACAGCGGCATCAATACGGTAGGAACGGGTGTGGGACACGAGATGCTGCTGGTTGTCGATGGAGACGAGCGTTCCGCCATAGACATAGGCAGCCGCTTCCAAAGCGATCCCGGTTCGTTCCGAAGCGGCCGCGTCGAATATTCGTTCAGGAGTTACACGGACGGGTTGGCCGACGGCCCGCACTCGTTGTCGGTGCGCGCCTGGGATGTGTTCAATAATTCGAATATCGAATCACTGGATTTCGTGATAGCTTCCACGCAGGACGTGGTGTTGGAAAATGTGTACAATTACCCGAACCCGACGAGCGGCCAGACACGTTTCGTGTTCGAGCATAACCAGCCTGCGGGTAGCGTCGCTTCCGTGCAGGTACGTATTTATGCTCTGTCCGGACGCCCGGTCCGTACCATCGATACGGAAGAGGCGTTGCCTTCCGGGGTTTTGGCAGCCGGTCCTGTACAGGTGGTCTGGGATGGGCGGGACGAGGACATGAACCTTCTTGCCTCCGGTATTTACCTGTACAAGGTGCGCGTGCGCGTGGACCAGCCGGACGGCGGTCGCTCTGTATCCGAACACATAGAAAAACTGGCAATCATCAGATAGCCATACCCATTGCAATCAGAAACCTTTCCCCCTTGGGAATGAATCATGCAGCCATTCAACGAAAGCAGCAGGTACATCCACATGAGCCGAAAATTTCTTGCCGCGGCTATCTTCACCGTGTTTTGCGCATCCGTCGCCGGGCAGGCGGCTCATGCACAGGTCGGCGGAGCCGCCGTGGTTTTTCTGCAGATCGAGCCGGATAGCCGTTCGGCGGGTATGGGGAATGCAGGCGTCGCCATCGCAGACAACGCCAACGCGATTTTCTGGAATCCGGCGGGCCTGGCCCGGCAGGAGGGCACGGAACTTTCGCTAACCCATTCCAACTGGCTTCCGGAGTTCAATGCGGGACTTTTCTATGAATACCTCACCGCCAAGCATCGGGTAGACGGTATCGGCACCTTCGGGGCACATCTGACGTACCTGTTTCTTGGCGAACACGAAGGCCGAGACGCTCAAAACAACCCCACAGAGGATTTCAAATCGTACGACCTGGCCGCGGGCGCTTCCTACGGGACGAATGTGTTGAAGAATCTGTCCTTGGGCACGGGTATTCGAATGATCTATTCGAATCTTGCGCCGGGGCAGAGCGTGGGGGCGCAGGAAACGCGCGCCGGCGTAACGATCGGGTTCGATCTTGCGGCTTTGTACAGTGTGCCCCGCTTCCAGGCCGGGGATACGGAGGTGGGTATTGATCTCGGATTCAATCTCGCCAATATGGGCCCCAAGATCCAATATTCGGATCAGGGGCAGGCCGACCCCATTCCCCAGAACCTTCGGTTCGGATATGCCTTTACGTTCGATTTCGACGAATATAACAAACTGACGCTTACACAGGATTTCAACAAAATGCTGATTCGCGTCCGCATGTCGGAGAAAGATTCACTTGGCTCCTCCACCAGGGAAGCAGATCCATTCTACAAAGCGATCTTTTCCGGTTGGCAGCCCATAGAGGTATGCACCAGTGTATGCAACAGTGCAACAAATGGTGAGGCAGAGTCCATCTATGAGACGCTCAGTGCATTCGATCAGATGACCATAAGTATGGGTTTCGAATACTGGTACCGGGACCTGTTTGCGCTGCGCGCCGGGTATTTTTACGAGAATCCGTACTTCGGCAACAGAAAGTTTCTGACCTTCGGCTCAGGCGTCCGGTGGAACATCATCGGGGCCGACTTTTCGTACATTTATGCGCTGGAGGAGAATCACCCATTGGCGAACACGATGAGGTTTTCTCTCCTCGTGAATTTCCTGCGCTAGGGATACTCTGATTAAGCGTCCCCCGCATCCGCTTTTCCATGAGCCGTATATGGCGAGGATGTGCATGATCGGCGGCGATGCGATGCGGCTCCTTCTTTGGTCTGCACTTGCCTGGGCGGTAGTCGGGTGGTCTGCGCCGGGGTATGCGCAGGTGCATTCCGGATTGCTGCGCAAGCCTGCGGCGCCCGCTTACGACGTGGTGGCGCTTCGCGTCGAGTTCCAGCCCGATACGACCCGTTTTTCGAGCGGCGACGGTACGTTCGCAGGCGATCCGTACCATGGAATCGAGCCCCGGATGGATCCGCTGCCCCATGACGCCGCCTACTTCGAGGCGCACCTTGCTTTTCTGGAAGATTACGTGGCGCGCGTTTCCGATGGCAAAACGGTAGTGCGCACGCACCTTGTGCCCGGCGTGGTGCGGCTTTCCCGGTCTATAGGAGCCTATGCACCTACGGGCCTCGACGCCGATAGCGACGCCGAGCGGGCGAAACTGGCCCATCTGGTGTATGACGCCTGGACGTCCGCCGAGGCGAACATCGATTTCGATATGAGCAGATTTGTGCCGGGGCGTACGGCGCTTCTCCTGTTTCATGCCGGCGTGGGACGAGATACGGAATTGTCCAGCACTTCACTGGATCGAACGCCGGAAGATTTACCCTCGATCTTTTTCGATACGGAAGCGCTGCGCAAGCTCGGCGCCGGGGGGGCGACGTTTCACGGATTTCCTGTCGATCACTCCATGATCGTTCCGCGCACCGAAACCCGTCCCGGCACGGATCCCTTTAGCGGGGAGCGATATCTGCTTGAACTTTCCATCAATGGCCTGCTGGCGGCCAGTTTTTTTAATTTTCTGGGCGTACCGGATCTGTTCGATACGGAAAATGGGCAAAGCGCCATCGGGCCATTCGGCCTGATGGATGCACAGGGAATTTTTGCATACAGCGGACTTCTACCGCCCGAGCCCATGGCATGGACGAAGTATTTTCTGGGCTGGACGGATCCGGTGGAAATTACCGGGGACGGTCCGCAGACCGTCCGGCTTCGCGCTGTCTCGTTTCCGGACGCCTCCGAGTCGGCGCGTGTGCTCGTTTCGGATGTCGAATACTTTCTGGTCGAGAACCGTTATCGGGATCCGGAAGGAGATGGCCTGACGCTGCGCGTGTTTAAAGAGGGGCATATTGTCGAACAGCGCGTGAACAACGGCGATTCGCTCTTCAACAGCGTGACGACGACGGGCTTTACAGGGGGCGTGGTGGTGGGCGCGGACGGGTACGATTGGGCGCTTCCGGGCGGCGTGGATAGCGAGGACGACTCGATTGAACTGAATGGGGGCATATTGATCTGGCATGTGGATGAGCGACGGTTGCGGGCCGGACTGGTCGATCATGCCGTCAATGCAGGCGAGAAGCGCGCCATCGATCTTGAAGAAGCGGATGGGCCGCAGGATATCGGCTATCCGTCGGAGGGGTTATTCGGACACCGGCGGCATTTGGGCACCCCCTACGATTTCTTCTATGAGGGAAATCCCTTTGCGCCTCCAAATGGGCTGTACCGGAACCGCTTCGGCCCGGATACTTATCCGGGCAGCGAGACGAACGCCGGCGGGCCCAGTTTCATGGTGCTGGATGCATTTTCTCCGCCCGCCGCCGATATGTCGTTCGTGCACCGGCGGGAAACCGTGGGCGGGGCCATCCCGATCGATGCACCGGAATTGCAGGCATTGCGCGGTGCGCTTATGTCGCTTCCCGGCGGGTCCAAAGTGTCGCAAGCAGGGGACCACCTGCTGCTGTACGGGCAGGATAGCGTGGCCGTTGCAACACAGGATCGCGCGGTGCTGACGGGACGTGTTCCTACGGCAGCATCTCCTGCCGTAGCTCCGGGCAATCGCATGGCTACGTTCGAATGCAGAATGGATGGCGGTGACGAGCGCTGCGCCATCGTCGTACGGAACCTCGGAGAGTCGTTCGACGCGCCCGAGGTCGTTTGGCAACTTCCTCTCGATATAAGCGCCGGGCGCCCGGTTTCTCCTATTTTGCATGTACCGGAGGGAAGCGGCGATACGTGGCATGTGCTTCTCGATGGGGAAACGGGACGGGTGCATGTGCAGGCGTCTGCGTCCGGGGTCCGGGTTGTTCCGGGCAAATCCGGGGGAGCGGTGGCGCTTGCCGCATGGCGCGGTCCGGCAGGGGACTTGGCGCCTGTGATCTTTGAATCAGGGGGCGTCGAAATCGACGGAACGGCCTGGAAGTATACAGTGGACGCTGCTTCCGGAATCGGGAGTCCGGCGGTAGGCAGGGAGCGCGCGGGCGGCATGGCGGTGCTTCCGCTCACTGGAACGGGGGAGCTGCTGCTGCTTGCACCGGGCGGCGTAACGCGCCGTATCGACGTACGGGCGGTAGCCGCATCCACCGGGAGGGCCGGTCAAGGCGTGCTTTCAAACTACCCGGTACTCGTGGATGTGGATGGTGATAACCGTCTCGATGTGCTTGCGGCGATGGATTCCACAATCTTCGCATTTACGCAATCCGGGGCGCTGGCCGCCGGATTTCCGGTTACGTTTCCGGCGCGCATTGCTGCCCAGCCGCTCGTATTCCGGTTCGAAGGCGCCGAAGACTGGACGATGCTTGCTGCCGGGACGGATGGATATCTGTACGCCGCTGAGCCCGGCGGCCAGGCGGCAGCGCCGTTCCCGCTTGAAGTGGGGGGTGCTGTGTATACCACGCCGTTGCTTCTGGACGATCGCATCATTGCCGTATCCGCGACCGGCTTTGCAAAAGCGTGGCAATTACCCCCCATCCCGGAAATCTGGTGGGGGGAGTTGTACGGTTCCGGCGCCCAGAACAGTTTTTCAGCGCTGGGGGAGCAGGCCGATCCGTTTGTACCGGATGGGTTGATCGATTCGAAAGAGACCTATAACTGGCCCAATCCGATCGAAGGCGGCATCACGCACTTGCGCATCCGGACCTCCCGCGATGCCCAGGTGCGCGTGACGATTCTGGACGCGGGAGGCGCCCAGGTGGGCGATGTGGACATGGGCAGCATCGCGGGGGGCGTCCCCACGGAAACGGTTTGGCGGGCCAACGTGCAGAGCGGTCTGTATTTCGCGCGCTTCACGGCAAAGGCGGCGGACGGGACCCGGGCCACCAAACTCATCAAGATGGCGGTTATTCGGTAGAGTATCCAAGATGAAAGCCGGGCTACATACATACGGCAGAGGGCAGGGAGCCTGGCGTCGGGTTGCCGGGCGTTTGGCGTCGGCGCAGGTGCTTTTTGCGGTCGCGCTGGCTGGTATGCCTTTTGTGGGCGGCGCTCCGGCGGCGCAAGCGCAAAATATCGTGGATCTGTACGATTTTACTCGTCCCGCGCTGGATTGGTACACCTTTGAAACCGAGCATTTCAGGGTGGTTTTCCATCATGACGGGGCGGATAAGGGAAGCAGCCGGACGGCCCGGGTCGTTGCCCGCATTGCAGAGGAAATATATGGCCCGATCACTTCGTTGTACCGGTATGAGCCCGACGGCAAGATAACCTTCGTGCTCAAGGATTTTGAAGATTATTCCAACGGCGCCGCCTACTTCTTCGACAACAAGATCGAGATATGGGCGCCTGCCCTGGATTCCCCGCTCCGCGGCGACCACAACTGGTTGCGCAATGTGATCACGCACGAATTCACGCATATGGTGCAGGTGCAGGCGGCGATGAAAGCGGGCCTCCGGTTTCCGTTTCTGTATTTCCAGTATCTGGATTACGAGGACGTAAAGAGGCCCGACGTATTGTACGGCTATCCCGATGTGATTGTTACGTATCCCGTCCCGACACTCAACAATCCGGCCTGGTTGGCGGAGGGGACGGCGCAGTACCAGCGCGCGTTCATGCACTACGATCGCTGGGATACCCATCGCGATATGGTGCTTCGGACCCGGGTGCTGGCAGGCGAAGAACTGACCCTTGCCGAGATGGGGGGATTCTATTCCCATTCCAGCTTGCTGCGCGAGGCGGTATACAATCAGGGGTTTGCGTTCACGCACTATCTCGCCGCCACGTACGGGGAGGACATACTGCGCCGGTTGACTTCCGGGCTCGGAAAATGGGATACCTGGAATGTCGAGAAAGCCCTGAAGGATGCAACAGGCCGCGATGCAGCCGGCATCTATGCGGACTGGATAGAGACGCTCCGCCGCGAGTACGAGGAGCGCATGGGCCCCGTTCGGGATCATGTGGTTGAAGGACGCCTCATCGAGGCGGAAGGATTCAGCAATTTCTATCCTCGTTTTTCGCCCGATGGCCGCCGCCTTGCCTATGTATCGAACAAGGGCGAGCACTACAACCTTTCTTCCCTGTACATTCTGGATCGGGAGACCGGAGCAGCGGAGGCGTACCGGCTGGAGGGCCTGGATCTGCAATACGGGACGGCGGCAGCAGGTGGGCATCGGGATTGGGGCGGCGCGCAGTCTGTGTGTTCGCTGGGGTATACGCAGAAAGCGAAAGCCGGTGTGGGCGGGTCCGTAACCTGGCATCCCGATGGGGATCATCTTGTATACGCCCGCACGAAAACCAGTGCGGAGGGGTATCTGTTTTCGGATCTGTACCGGTTCGATCCGGAAACCAAGAAAACGGAGCGGCTGACCCGCAACCTGCGCGCGGCGGCGCCCGCTTACAGCCCGGATGGTTCGCAAATCGCCTTTCTGGGGCAATCCGACGGCAGCGCCAATCTGTATTTGCTGGATGTGTCGACCGGGCAAACGCGCCGTATCACGCACTATGACGACGGCACACAGGCAGCCGAGCCGGTCTGGCGCCCGGACGGCGCATGGATATACCTGACGCTTTCGCGGGGCGGCGGACGCGATCTCTACAGGGTTGCGGTCGATGACAGTTCCGCCACTCCGGAGGAGGTGTTGGTCTCGGATGCGGACGAACGTTCTCCTGCGTTCGACGTCTCCGGCGCTTGGTTGTATTACGCATCGGACCGGTCGGGAATTTTCAACGTCTACCGGATGCGTGTGGATGACAAGGGGGGCGTATCCGGTGCTTCTCCAGAGGCGCTCACCAACGTAACGGGGGGCGCTTTCATGCCCCGTCTTGCCCAGGACGGCGCAATGGCGTTTGCGCGGTACGATGCAGACGGCTACCGCATTGCTATATTGGATCAGCCTGGGTCCATTCCCAATCCGGCGATGTATGTCCCGCCTGCCATTACCGGCAAAGGGGAGCCGGAGCCGGTTTCTCCAGACCAATGGGCGATGCTCGATGCGTTCGACGATACGGATATTCGTCCATTCGACGGGGAGACCGTGTTGCGGGTGCGGAGGAACCGAGGCGATTCGAACGCCGGGCAGGAAGCGCAACCGGAAACGGTAGAAGCGGCGGTGATGGAGGGGGTGGAGCAATACCGGAATGTGTTTACTCCGATCGGATTTTTCCCTGTGCTACGCATCGACAATTACGTGTCGCGGCGCGGCCGATCGTTGGGGGCGCGTCTTCCGAAACGCTCTGCGGGGGGGCATCTCTTGCGCACGACCAAACTGGGCGTGTATGTAAGTTCACGCGAGATGCTCGAAGAGATGTCGTTTTTTGGCGGGATCATGGTGGGCCCGGGTTCCACGAAGGCGAAGGGAGCAGGCGATCTCCTGGCGCCCTCCAATCTCCTGAAAATGGAGCGCGACGCCTTCCTTACCATAGCGTATAACAGCGGCTTCAGGTTTCTGCCGAAACGATGGGCGCCGCAGTTTTCCATCGAACTGTATAACATCCGGCGGAATGTAGAGAACGGGCTTCGGATCGAGGAATTTCCCTGTACGGCTTGTTATCCGGATACTACGCAGGTGGACATTGCCTACAGCCTGTGGGAAGGCGATATCTACGCTCGCAGCAAAGTGAACAAGGCCCTGCTGCTTGAAGCCGGATACCGATACAGCCCTTACCGCGTTTCCACCGAGCGGTTTTTCTCCACGGAGGAAAAGGGTTTCGTACCCGGTACGGCTTCCCGGTATTTTATCGGACGCGCGTTTACGGCTAGCGCCCGGTTCCAGTCTAAAAAGCTCCACCGCCACAGCAATGTGCTGCCCCAAGGGATACGCGCCGATGTGCATTACGAGGTCGAATCGGGTCGCTTGCTGCAGCGATTCGATGTGGAGGACGGCGTCCTCGTACCGTCGTACGAACGTGGGCGCAACCGCCGATTTACCCTCGATGCACGGGTGGGCTTCCGGCTTCCGGGTTTGTCCGCTTCCAGAAGTCATGGTCTGGGGTTTCGGTTGCGCGGCAGCACCATTCCGGGAGCCGAGGTGGACGATTTTTATAACGACTATGTAGGCGGCCTGCTCCGTGCAAGGGGGTATCCGTTTTATTCCCTCGGAGGCAACGAAACCTTATGGTTGCAGGTGGCCTATCACTTTCCGATATGGTCCCATGTGTCGAAGCAAGCGCTGTTCGCTTATTTCGACAAGGTATATGGCCGCGTCTACGCGGACGCGGCGCTTGCCTGGAGCGAGGGGGCGCCGAAGGCTGCGGACATGCGGCGCGATATCGGTATGGAACTGCGTGTCGGGCTCGGTTCCTTTTACCTCTTGCCCACTGCGTTCTTTGTCAGCGCAACCTACGGATTGGACACATTCGCGTTCGAACCGGACGAGGATTTGCTGCCGGTGGACGACAGTCGCTTTGTCCGGTACGGGCACGAGTTGTTATGGCATTTTGGGCTTCTTTTCGACTTTGACCTTTGACGGCGCATTTCGCCGCTTTTGCTTATGGATTTTGCGCTTTCCTATTTTGCTGCCGCCGGCATGATCGCTGCCGGGATCGGTTTTCTGATATTCCTTTACCGGAAGACCGGCACGCTGCTGCCGTCAGACGCCGTAGAGCGGCTGGGGTCGCTCATGTCCATGGCGCTCATTGTGACTGCCGGGCTCCTGGTGTATGTAACGTACAGAGTCGATTCGGGGAGTGGATTCGTTTTTTCCGGAGAGCCCCGGATGGAGGATACCGAACTGGGTGCTCCGGCCCCGGATTTTGCGTTCGTGGAACTGCTTTCGGAAGAGGAGATGCGCCTCTCCGATTACCTCGGAAAGGTCATCCTGTTAAACTGGTGGGCTACCTGGTGCGCGCCCTGCCTCGAAGAATTGCCGGCGCTCAATGGGCTCCAGGATCGCTATGCGGACCAGGATCTGGTCGTGCTCACGATTTCGGACGAATCGCGGGCGACGCTCGTTGATTTCAACAACGAGTTGCCGCTGCGCACGGTCGCAGGGTATATCCAGAACGAACATCTTGAAAACCTTTCCGATCCGTTCCGGCGCACCCTTCAGATTCGCCCGACGACCTATGCGATTGACCGGGGCGGCGTGATCCGCGATTTCGTATTGGGAGCGCAGGATGCGCCGGCGTTCGAGCGTATGATCGCCCCCTGGCTTAAACAGACCGTTCCTTCAGAATAAGGATATGGGGAGACTCTGACCAAAACCGCTTCGCTCAGCACTTTGCGTTCGTAAATAAAGTACGTCATGATTCCATCGTTGAAATCAGCGGGAACTACTGCAGATTCGGGGCATCGCGAACGTGAAGCGCCCTTCGGGAGGCTGCGAGGAGCACGCTGGCTACGTCATTCCTCATTATGTGGGGCCTGCCACACTGCTTCGTCATTCCTTGCCAGCGCACTCCTCGCAGCCTCTGAGCTTTGCGGACTTAATCAGAGTCTCCCTATGAAACGCATTGTTTTGACAGGGTTTGTTGTGTTTGCCATCCTTGCGGCGGTGAAGCCGGCGCCGTTGGCGGCGCAGGATGCAGGCGGGGGTGTCATTTCAGCAGCGCAACTGCGTTCCCGGATGTTGCATCAGGATATGCCGGATATGCCGGGGCAAGCTTCGGAAGGCGTCGCGCGCAGCGTGCCGCTGGCGTTCGGCATGTCGGTGGTCTTGCCGGGGCTTGGGCAGGCCTACAACCGGAACTGGATCCGTTCCGCGGCGGCGTTTGCGGTAGAGGGTGGCTTACTGGTTGCCTATTTCACCTGGAGAGATCGGGGGCGCGATAGCGAAAGCGCCTACCAGGCGTATGCACATCGATTCTGGGATCCGGTCCGGTACGCTTCCTGGTTGAACGATTACGCTGGCTGGCTCGAAGCAGGCGACGCGGAAATGACGCTGGGCGCCGCCGTGATTTCCCCGCCCTCCGGAATCGACTTCAGGAGGCCGGATGCATGGACGGATGCAGATCGCCGGCTTGTCCAGGAGTTTTTCAATGCGATGCGTGCGGTCGAGCGCGAGGTATGGCATCCGGAGACCGGTGCGGCCTTTTCGCACGAGATCCCGTATTTCGGCGAGCAGCAGTACTACGAACTGATCGGGAAATACTATCAGTTTGCACCCGGATGGGTTGATTACCCTGTGTGGAAGAATGGCGAGAATTTTACCGACGCCATCGACCCGGAGCGAACCGGGGCAAACGGTTCCAAGCCGAACGTGCAGGGCCGCTTTCTGGACTACGCGGAGGATCACGCCCATGCCAATACGTTACTCCGGCGCGCCTCGCGCGTGTCGGCGGTTCTCATTCTGAACCATGTGCTTGCAGCGTTCGATGCGGCTATTGCCGCTCGGCTCCACAATCACCGCATCGGAACGAATATGGGCGTGGGGTATACGGGATACGGGGCGTCTCGCACGCCGGAAATATCCGCTGCGGTAACGTGGAGGTTTTAGGAGGGGCGCAAGGACGCTATTGTCTACATTGCCAGATGGACAAACGACCACATTGTCGCTGACGACCGCGAGGTTTTCCGCGAAATGGCGCGCCCGGGAGGATTCGAACCCCCGGCCTTTGGAACCGGAATCCAACGCTCTATCCAACTGAGCTACGGGCGCGAGCATGCGTTGCGCCATAGATAACGATTGGTAGGCGCCAGGTTCCCTTTCCGTATTAGCCGGACCCGTTTTACACTGTTTTCATTCCACCCGTACGAATCATGGATGAGTCGCCCCAACATCTTTTTCCGGGCACATCGTCCGGAGAGTCGAGCGCCGTGCCGGATATGCCGAGGCCTATCCCGCTGGACGGATGGTTTGAACGCCGCGCTTTTCCGCCGCTGTGGACGACCTTTGTCGCTCTGATCGCGGCCTTTATCCTTTTTCAGGCGATCATCGGTCCTCTGGCCGTAGTGGTGCTTCTCCTCCTGAAGGGGGTTGCTCGGGATGCGTTGCTTGCCGATCCGTCCATACTTATAGAACAGCATGCCGGCATCTTGCTTACGGCGAATACGATAGGCCAGGTGCTGGGGTTGTGTCTGCCGGCATGGTGGATGGCGCGGATGCATACCCATCGACCCCTTGTTTTTCTCCGGGTTCGGCGACTCGATGCGTCTTTTATGCCGCCTGCGCTCGCCGCGCTTATTGCACTTATGCCCGTCGTACAGTGGCTTGGTGCGGTAAATGGAGCGCTTCCCCTTCCTGAAGCCATTCGGGAATTCGAGGCGTCGCAGATGGAACTCATCCGGCAGGTGCTTCATGTAGACACGAACATTGCCTTTCACCTGATCGTGCTGGCGCTTACGCCCGCCTTATGCGAGGAGTTGCTGTTCAGGGGCTACGTACAGCGTCAGGCGGAGCGCAGTCTCGGAGCGGTGGGCGGCATCCTTTTTTCGGGCATTGTTTTCGCTATATATCACCTGCGTTTTTCACAGATTCTGCCGCTTGCGGCGCTCGGTGTGTTCATGGCGTATCTTGTGTGGCGGACCGGAAGCATCTGGCCCGCCATCGCCGTGCATTTTACGAACAATGCCGTTGCCGTAGCGGTGGGCGCGTATGTCGCACAGCATCCGGAACACGAAATTACCGATATCGAACACATAACTATACCGTGGTACCTGATCGTTCTGGGCGGATGTTTGTTTGTCCTGTTCGTGCTGGCGATCGAACGCAAGGCGCAGCGCCGGGCCGGTAATACGCTTGCTTCCGAAACGCTTCCGGGTTTCCGGCGTGAATAACAGGCTCCGGCCCTTTCCATACCCTGCGGTACACGTGTACAAAAGCATCTTTCTTCGTCTTCTTACCGCACTGGTGGGCATTCCGTTTGTCGTCGGACTGCTCTACCTCGGTTCTTGGCCGTTCGTCCTGCTTGTGCTGGCTCTGGCTTTGATATGCCAGCATGAGGTGTACCGCTTGCTGGAGGAGGGAGGACTGCATCCGCATCGCATTCCGGGCCTGCTCATCGGCGCGCTTTTTGTCCTGCAAGCCGCCTGGCGTCCTGCGCTTTATGTGGCCGCCGCCGTTGTGGTAGGCGTGGTGGCCTGCTTTCCCTTGTATTCCGGATTATCGGGGCGAGAGGGGGCGCAGACGCGCGTTGCAGGACCAGGGGGCGTCCGGCCCGATTCGCCGGGGACGCGCCGCCTCGGCGCCACGCTGCTGGGGGTTGCGTATCCGAGTGTGTTGTGGGCCTTTTTGATCGAACTGCGTTTTGCAAACGGGCTGGGTATCGACGATGAGGCGGCATTCTATCTCACGCTGGCCGTTTTTGTGATTGTATGGACCGCCGATACTCTGGCGTATATTACCGGGCGTCTTTTCGGACGGCATCCGCTTGC
>LXNJ01000519.1_pt1 | contig 26539 bp, 22 predicted proteins | sample 809081 | NCBI WGS metagenome assembly LXNJ01 (sample SAMN04870510, study PRJNA318959) | sponge metagenome | biome: sponge; feature: marine sponge reef; material: water | host: Petrosia ficiformis | place: Greece: Milos, Mediterranean Sea | collected 2013-05-29 | depth 5-7 m | reverse complement strand
CCCGCCGGTGGCCCAGCCGCCGCCGGTCGTCGGGCGCCTCCTCGGAGAGCACGGCGTCGCCGGGGCGGGCCTCGGCGAGGGCGCCGGCCAGGAACTCATGCGCCAGCCGGTCGCCGGCGTCGCGCAGGTCGTCGAGGTGGTCGCGGGCAGAGCCAACGTCGAGCCGGTACTGCTCCTGCAGGGTCAGCAGTAGCGCCCCGGTCTGTGTCGCCAACTCGGCTGCCAGCATGTGGTCGGCGGCATCGGCCCGGACGCGGTCGGCGGGCGAATTGGAGTCTGCGGACACACCTTCACCCTAACTATGACGCCGCTGCTTGGATGGCGGTGCCATGACGCCGCCGTGGCACAGGCGGGTTGGTGACGGGCGTGGATCCCGGCACCGGACTCGATACCAGTATGAATGTCATTGGGCTCATGCGGGGGATCCGACCTTTCGTCTGTCATTCCGGTGAAGTCCGGAAGTCACGAGTGATCGTTGAGGGTCGACAGCACCGGCAGGACATCCTCCACCGACCGCCGACTTTCCCGATATCCACCCCGTGCCGCGGACGGCGGCGTCAGCGGCGGGGGGTGTTGGCTCGGGCCACGGCGGCGCGGTGGGCGGCCTGCTCCAGCCGGTCGTCGAGCGGCTCGAAGTCGAACGACCGCCCGTAGCGGTGCTCCAGCGCCCAGCCCAGCAGCAGGTCGGAGAGCCACGGGTTCTTCGGCAGCAGGGGACCGTGCAGGTAGGTGCCGATCGTGCGGCCGGCCAGCGCGCCCTCGGTGCCGTCGTCGCCGTTGTTGCCGTGGCCCTTCACGACCCGGCCCAGCGCTCCGGCCCCGTCGCCCAGCCTGGTGCGCCCGGCGTGGTTCTCGTAGCCGACGAGTTGGCCGGGTGCCGGCCCCAGCCGGCTCCGCAGCACGATGTCGCCAATCAGGCGATCCTCGCCGGCGGAGGTCTCCACGTCCAGGACGCCGAGCCCCGCCACCGTCTCGCCGCCGGCGGTGCGGTAGCTGTGCCCGGCCAGCTGGTAGCCGCCGCAGACGAACAGACCGGCGGCACCACCGTCCAGCAACCCGCGCACCTCGGCGGCCTTCGTGGTGGCGAGGTCGGCGGCGACGGCCAGTTGGTCGCGATCCTGCCCGCCTCCGAGGTACAGCAGGTCCACACCGCCCGCAGGAATCGGCTGCCCGGGCCCCGACTCGTGAAGAGTCAGGTCCAGCCCGCGCCGGCGCAGCCGCCCGGCGAGCACCGCGATGTTGCCCCGGTCGGCGTAGATGTTCATCTCCCGGGGGTACAGGTGACAGAGCCGGACGGCGGGCGCGCTCATCGGTGACTCGGGGTGGCATCGGGCAATTCGGTGGCGTTGCGCCGTTCGGTGGCGTTGGGCCGTTCGGGGGCGTTGGTCCTTCCCGTGGTGTCGGTCCTTCCCGTGGTGTCGGGCCGTTCGGTCGTGTCGGGGCGTCCGGTGGCATCGGGTCGGCGGGCTGACCCGGTTGCTCCGGCGGTGCGGCGATCCCAGGTCGTGCCGGGCGGGAGGCACTGGCGCCGGCGCAAGGTCGGTGCGCTCATGATTCCTGCCAGAAGTCATGCGTGGCGCCGCGGCGCACCAGCTCGGTCCGCAGGTCAAGCAGGGCGGTGTAGGTGGGCAGCGCGTACAGCACGCCGCCCGGCGGGGTGGCGGCGACGGCCGCATCGAGCGCGTCCGCCGGATTCTCCCGGACGTCGAAGCGCTCGGGATCCAGCCCGCCGTAGGAGAACCGGAGGGCCAGTTCCCAGCAGCGGTCCCCGGCGAGGGTCACGCTGCCGACGCGGTCCCACAGGGGTTCGTAGTCCACGTCCCAGATCCACGACGGATCGCGCCCGTCGGCGGTGCGGTCGTTCAGCACCACCAGCAGGTGCAGCGGTGCAGGCTCGGCCAGCAGGCAGCGGATGTTCTCGTTGGCCCCGGTGGGGTTCTTGGCAAGCAGCAGCCGCAGGGAGCGCCCGTCGAGGTTCACCTGCTCGGCCCGCCCGAAGGCCGCCTGCACCCCGGCGATGCCCGAGCGCACGGTCTCGGCGGGTACCCCCAGGGCGAGCGCGGCCGCCACCGCCGCGGTCACGTTGTAGGCGTTGTGAAGTCCCCCGATGCCCGCGGTCACCTCGATCTCGATTCCGGCACCGCCGGCGTCGCGCGCCTCGCCGATCTCGTGCGGCCCCCCGGACTCATCGACCTCCACCGCCCTGTCGGTCCCATCGACCTCGCTTGTCTCGTCGGCGCGGTCGGCTGTGTCGGCCCGGTGAGCCTGGTCGGCCCGGTCAGCCTGGTCGACCCCATCGATCCCGTTGGCTCGGTCGAGCCCGCTGATGGTCAGAGTCAGACGGTCGAGTCCGTCGAGGTGCACCCGCCGGGCACGGATGTGAGGCTCGGGCCGACGCAGCCCGCAGCCCTCGCAACGCCAATGCCCCAGATGCCCCACCGTCACCAGATCGTGGCTCAGCGGGTGACCGCAGTTGCCGCAGCGCACCGTGTCGGCGGCATGCGGCAGGTCGGGGCGCCCGATGCCCGGATCGTCGATGCCGAACAGCACCACGTTCAGCGGGTCGGCGCCGATGCGTTCCTGCGCCGGCGGCCGGAATGGCTGCGCCGCCGCCGAGCCGGCAGGGTCCGCGCCCAGGGCTTCGGGCGCATCCTCGGGCCAGGACGGCTGGAACATGGGCTCGCGGGTCCGCAGGGTGCCGAGGTGGGCCAGCGCCGGGTCGTCGGCGTTGAGCAGCATGATCGTGGCCGGGCCCAGGGTGCGGGCAAGATCGCCCCAGCGCTCGGCGATTGTCTCCAGCTCGCCGTAGCGGTCGAGCTGGTCCCGGAACAGGTTCATGAGCACCACGGCCCGGGGTTGCAGTACCCCGGCGACCTGACCGAGAGCGCCCTCGTCCACCTCGAAGACGCCGATGCCCCCGCAGCGCGGCGGCTCCTCACGCGAGCCACGGCGCCCGAGCCGGGTTCCGGTGCTCCAGGGGGTTCCGGCGGACCGGCGGTTCCCGATGCTCCAGCGGGTTCCGGAGTGCGGGCGGGTGGCGGTGCTCCTGTGGGATGCGATCCTCATGGGACTGCCGATGCCGCGGCTGCCCCACCGGCTGCCGCGCCGCTCGGCCCGCCGCCTGCGCTCCCGCGCCAGCAGCGCCGCCGTGATCCCGCTCGCCAGGTTGGCGCCCGCGGCGTTGGCCGTCACGTCCCGGCCGTCGGCGCGCAGGCAGGCGCTCAGCAGTCGGGCCGTGGTGGTCTTGCCGTTGGTCGCCGAGATGTAGACCGCGCCGCCGCCGAGCCCGCCGCCCAGCCGGCGGAGCGCACCCGGGTCCAGCCTGTTGAGCACCATGCCCGGCAGGCTGGTGCCGCCGCCCCGCCCGGTGGCGCGGGAGAGGGCGCCGGCCGAGGCGGCGATGAACTCGGCAAGGCGACCCACGCTCCGCATCGTACCGACGACCCGACGCCGGCCCCGGGGTCCGCTCCGCCGCCGGGCTCCCGACGCCGGGCTCGCCTCGCCGGCAACCCGGCCTGCGTCCCGCCGCCCGCGGGTTCCACTCCGCCGGCAAACCGGGCTGCGTCCCGCCGCCCGCGGGTTCCGCTCCGTCGGCAACCCGGCCTGCGTCTCCCGGCTGATTCGGCTTGGATCCGATGGCCGGGCCGGCCTGCGGCCGGTGGACGGGGCTGCACTACTCTGAGCCGATGCCCGCGGCGACCCTCATCGGTCCTCCCGACCTGGCCCCCGGCACCTTGCCGGACGGCGACGAGGCCGTCGAGGCGGCCCTCCGCCCGCCGGCGTTCACGACCGATCCGTACCCCACCTACGCCCGTCTGCGGGACGAGGCCCCCGTCTACTGGAGCCCCTACTTCCGGCAGTGGCTCGTGACCCGGGGGGAGCTCGTGGTCGAGATCGCCCGCACCTGGGAGATCTTCTCCAGCGTGGGCTGGGACAGCTTCTTCCTGAGCCAGCTGCCGGAGGATCTGCGACCCGAGATCCCCACGGTCATCGATCACTTCCGCACCGTGAACATCTCCACGCAGGATCCGCCGGTGCACACCCGCCTGCGCCGGCTGCTGTCGAAGGCGTTCACCCCCCGGCGCATCGGCGCGCTGGAGGGCCGCATACGCGACCGCGCCGAGCACCTGCTGGACGACCTGGGTGACGGGGGCGGCAACGGTGCAGGCCCCGGCGGCGCGGTGGAGTTCGACCTGATCGAGACCCTCGCCTACCCGCTGCCGGTGGCGGTGATCGGCGAACTCTACGGCGTCGGCGACAGCGACCACGCCGACCTAAAGCGCTGGTCGAAGGCGGTCGTGGCCTACACCGGGTCGTCGGTCGCCCATCCGCACCTGGCGAGGGAACTCGATGTGGCGCTGGCGGAGTTCCGGGCATACCTCCGCGGCCTGGTCGGCGAGCGCCGGCGCCGGCCCCGCGACGACCTGCTGAGCGACCTGGTGATGGCGGTGGACGAGGGTGACCGGCTCACTGAGGACGAGCTGGTGGCCACGTCCATCAACCTGCTCTTCGCCGGCCACGAGACGACGACGAACCTCATCGGCAACGGCACGCTGTCCCTGCTGCGCCATCTGGATCAGCTGGATCTGCTGCGCCACCGGCCCGAACTGCTGCCGGGCGCGGTGGAGGAGTTGCTTCGCTACGACAGCCCCGTGCAGCGGGTGCGCCGCATCACCACTCGCGATATCACCATCGGAGGCCGGGACATCCCCCAGGGCACGCCGGTGACGGCGTTCCTGGGATCGGCCAACCGGGACCCGGAGCAGTGGGACCGGCCCGACGAGTTGGACGTGACCCGCCCCGACGTGTTCCCGCTGAGCTTCGGCGGCGGCCCCCACTACTGCATCGGGGCCGCCCTCGCCCGCCTCGAGGGGCGCATCGCCTTCGAGACCCTCCTGGACCGCTTCGAGGATCTGGAACTGGCCGACGGCTTCGAGAACCGCTGGCACCCCAACGTGGCGTTCCGCGGCCTGGTCGAGCTGCCGCTGCGAGGTGTCCCGGCGGGTCGCTGACCTCGACCCCTGGGCTCGCTGAGCCGCCGGTGGTGCCGGCCGCTCAGCCGGTCAGCATGTCGATTGCGTCCAGCGAGGCGAAGGTTGCGTTGAGGAGTTGCGCCTGCTCCTGCAGGTGGATATGGCGCGAGCCCGTCGCCGGACTGGCCGACTCGGGGCGGCTCACGCAGAGCACCCGGCGGCCGTCGAGCGCCATCTCCAGATGGCTGCGAGCGAAGTTCCAGCCTCCCATGTTGCGCGGCTCGTCCTGGAGCCAGACGACCTCGCCGGCGTCGGCGTAGCGGGCCAGGACTTCGGCGATCTCGGCGGCCGGCCACGGATACAGCTGCTCCACGCGCACCACGGCCACGGTCGCCGCCAGCGAGTCCCGCTTCGCCAGGGCCTCGTGACCCACCTTCCCGGAGCAGAGCACGATGCGGTCGACCCTCGACGGTGGCGACGGGTCGTCCAGCACCGCCCGGAACGACCCCGCGGCGAAGTCCGCCAGCGGTGAGCGGGCCGGCCGGGCTCGCAGCAGCGACTTCGGGCTGAACACCACCAGCGGCCGCCCCAGGTCCCACAGCGCCTGGCGCCGCAGCAGGTGGAAGTACTGGGCCGCCGTGGTGGGCTGGGCGAGGGTCAGGTTGTCCTCGGCCGCCAGGATCAGGAAGCGCTCGATGCGTGCCGAGGAGTGCTCGGGCCCCTGGCCCTCGAGGCCGTGGGGCAGCAGCAGCACCAGCCCGCTGCCCTGGCGCCACTTGTCCCCGGCCGCCACCAGGAACTGGTCGATGATGATCTGTGCCCCGTTGGCGAAGTCACCGAACTGGGCCTCCCAGAGCGTCAGCACCCTGGGGTTGGCCAGCGAGTAGCCGTACTCGAACCCCAGCGCGGCGTACTCCGACAGCAGCGAGTCGTAGATCCACAGGCGGGTGCGGGGTGCGCACAGCGCCGCCAGTGGCGTGTGCTCGGCGCCGGTGACGTTGTCCACGAACGTGCTGTGGCGCTGGGAGAAGGTGCCCCGGCGCGAGTCCTGGCCCGAGAGGCGCACCGAGATCCCCTGCCGCAGCAGCGACCCGAACGCCAGCGTCTCGGCGAGTGCCCAGTCCGTCTCGGAGCTCCCGAACATGCGGTCACGGGCGTGCAGGTGCTTCGCCACCCGGGGATGCATCGAGAAGCCCTCCGGCAGCGTGCCGAGCACCTGGTAGATGTCCCGCAACTCGTCGAGGGCGACGGTGGTGTCGACGTCCGGCAGCGCCCCCGACGGGGGCTTGGGCGGGAGCGCCATGGACTGCCCCTCCGGGAGCTGCGCCCGGGTGACGTCCAGCGCCTCGGCCAGCATGGACTCGAAGCCGTCCAGCGCCTCGGTCGCGGTGGCCACGTCGATCTCGTCCTGCAGCATCAGCCGCTCGACGTAGCCCTTGCGCACGGGCCGGTGCTCGGCGATCCGGTTGTACATGAGCGGCTGGGTGATGCTGGGGTCGTCGCCCTCGTTGTGGCCGTGGCGGCGGTAGCACCACAGGTCGATCACCACGTCCTTGCCCCACCGCTGGCGGTAGCGGAACGCCAGCCGCCCGGCGCGCACGCAGGCCTCGGGGTCGTCGCCGTTGACGTGGAAGATCGGCGCCTGGACCATGCGGGCCACGTCGGTGGGGTAGGGACTGGAGCGGCCCTCGCTCGCCGTGGCGGTGAAGCCCACCTGGTTGTTGATGATCAGGTGGATCGTGCCACCCACCGAGTAGCCGTCGAGCTGCGACATGTGCAGGGTCTCGGTGACGACGCCCTGGCCGGCGAAGGCGGCGTCACCGTGCAGGATCAGTGGCAGCACGCTGGTGCCGGCCTGTCCGGCGGGTCCGGTGGCCATGGTCTCCTCGCTGTCGCCGGTGCTGCCGGCGGCGCTCTCGCCGCCTGCGCCGCCCGGCGTGTCGCTCGCCGAGCCGAACCCGGAACCGTCGGCGGCGGCCTCGACCGCCAGGGCGTCCATGCGTGCCTTGGCCATGCCCACCACCACGGGCCCGACGGCCTCGAGGTGCGAGGGGTTGGCCGCCAGGTCCACCCGCAGCGGGTTGCCGGCGGGGCTGGTGAGCTTGCCGCTCATCCCCAGGTGGTACTTGACGTCGCCGGAGCCCTGCACTGCGTCGGGATCGATGGCGCCCTCGAACTCCCGGAAGAGCTGGCCGTAGGACTTGCCCACGATGTTGACCAGCACGTTGAGGCGGCCCCGGTGGGCCATGCCAATGATCGCCGAGTGCATGCCGTCGTCGGCTGCCTCGCTCAGGATGGCGTCGATGGTGGGGATGACGCTCTCGGCGCCCTCGAGGCCGAAGCGCTTCTGGCCCACATAGCGGGTGCCGAGGAACGTCTCGAGGGCCTCGGCGGCGTTCAGCCGGTCGAGGATGCGCAGCTTCTCGTCACGGCCGAGGACCGGCTGGGGGCCCTCGATCTGGTCGCGGATCCAGCGCTTCTCCGCAGGGTCCAGGATGTGCGTGTAGTCCACGCCGAGGGTGCGGCAGTAGGCGTCGCGCAGCAGGCCCAGGATCTCCCGCAGCGGCAGGCGGTCGCGGCCCCCGGCGGCGGCTTCGAGGCCGTTGGATTCGCTCACCTCGAACTCCCGGTCGAGGTCCCAGATGGTGAGCCCGTGGCCCGCGGGGTCGAGATCCTGGTGCAGGTCGGGCTCGTTCAGGGCCAGGGGGTCCAGGTCGGCGATGAGGTGGCCCCGGTCGCGGTGGGCGGCGATGAGGGCGTCGACCTGCGACTGCTTGCCGGCCATCGCCGTCGCCGTATCGGCGCCCATGACGTCCCGGCGCCACTCCACCTCCTTGTAGGGGACGCCGAGGTCCCTGAAGATGTCGTGGTAGAAGTCGTGCTCGCCGACGAGCAGGTCGTGGACCGCGGTCAGGAAGTCGCCCGACTGGGCTCCCTGGATGATGCGGTGGTCGTAGGTGGACGACAGGACGACGACCTTGGAGACGCCCCAGCCGGCCAGGGTGTGGGGGTCGGCGCCCTGGAAGGCCGCCGGGTAGTCGATGGCCCCCACGCCCACGATGAGCCCCTGGCCCGCCATGAGGCGGGGGACCGACCAGCGGGTTCCCAGCATCCCCGGGTTGGTGAGGGTGACCGTGGTGCCCGCGAAGTCGTCGGCGGTGAGGCGGTTGCCCCGGGTACGCATCAACAACTCGTCGTAGGCCTCGGCGAACTCGCGGAACCCCAACTCCTCGGCGTGGCGCAGGCAGGGCACCAGCAGCGTCCGGGTGCCGTCGGAGCGCTCGTGGTCGACGGCCAGGCCCAGTCCCACGTGGTGGTGGCGCACGATCCGGGGGACCCCGTCGGCGCCCGAGACGAACGAGGCGTTCATCTCCGGCGTGTGGTCGGCGATGGCGCGCACGATGGCGTAGGCGATGAGGTGGGTGTAGCTGACCCTGCCGCCCCGCGTGCGTCGTAGGTGGCCGTTGATGACCAGGCGGTTGACGTCGAGCAGCTTGGCCGGGATCTCCCGGTAGCTGGTGGCCACGGGCACCGCCAGGCTGGCCTCCATGTTGGCGGCCAGGCGGGCGCCGGGCCCCCGCAGCGGCTGACCCTCGGGGGCCAACTCGACGACCGGGGCGAGGTCACTGCGGGCCGGGACGGCGGCGGGCCCGGCGGGGGGCGCCGGAACCTCTTCCTGCTCGGGCGGCGCCGCCTCGGGGATGTGCGAGCGGTAGTCGGCGAAGAAGTTTCGCCATCCGGCGCTGACCGAGTCCGGGTCGGCCTGGTACCGGCTGAACATCTCCTCGATCAGCCAGGCGTTCTGGCCGCTCGGGAACTCCTCGGGTGGGTTCGGGCCGGACGCCACGAGTCAAGTCTACGAGAGCGTTCTGTTCAGCGGCGAGTCGGCTGCAGCGCTGCTCACGGGGATTCCGGGCCGCTTGTCCGTGGTTGGCCGGGCGGGGCCCCCGGGGTGCCGTTCTGCTCCTCGGGCGCACGGGCGAGGAGTCGTCGCAGCCCGACCCCCCGGCGCCCCCGCCCTCGCTTGGTACCCCGGCAGGGGTGGCGGTGGCGCTGCGGCGGCCTGGGAATGGTTCGCCTGCGCCGGCCCCCGCCACCCTCGCCCTCGTCCACATGTTTCGCGCGGTCGGCTGGCCTGTCGGAGACAGTGCCGCGGCTAGCCTGCCGACGTGCGGCTGGCGACGTGGAACGTGAACTCGCTGCGGGCGCGCATGGAGCGGGTGGAGCCCTGGCTGGCGGCCGTGGAGCCCGACGTGGTGTGCCTGCAGGAGACCAAGCTGGCCGACGAGGACTTCCCGCATCTGGCCTTCGAGGCGCTGGGCTACGAGTGCGCCCATCACGGCGAGGGCCGCTGGAACGGGGTGGCGATCTGCAGCCGGCTGGGGCTGGAGGAAGTGGCCGCCGGATTCGCCGACGGGGGAGGGGCCGATCCCGACGCCCGGGTGGTGTGGGCAACCTGCGGGGGCGTGCGGGTGGCCAGCGTCTACGTGCCCAACGGCCGGGAGGTCGGCCACGACCACTACCACTACAAGCTGGACTGGTTCGGGCGCCTGCGCGCCCACCTGGAGGCGGTCTGCGACCCCGCCGGCGAGGTGGTGGTGGCGGGGGACTTCAATGTGGCGCCCGAGGATCGGGACGTCTGGGACATCGAGGTCTTCTCGGAGTCCACCCATGTCACCGAGCCCGAGCGGGCCGCCTGGCTGGCGGTGTGCGATTGGGGTCTGGTGGACGTGTTCCGCCGGCGCTACCCGGACGTGGACGGGCTGTACACGTTCTGGGACTACCAGGCGGGCCGCTTCCACAAGCGCCAGGGCATGCGCATCGACCACGTGCTGACCACCGAGACGCTGGCCGGGCGCGCCGGCGGCATCGTCGTGGATCGCAACGCCCGCAAGGGGACGAAGCCGTCGGACCACGCCCCCCTCGTGGTGGACTTCGACCTCGAGCGCCGTGATCAGTGATGTTCGCCGCAACCGCTGATCTGGCGCACGCCGAGTACGACCTGCTGGTCTTCTGGGTGCAACTCCTGGCGCTGGTGGTCGGCGCCCGCACGCTCGGCTGGGTGATGGTGCAGCTGGGTCTGCCGAGGGTGATCGGCGAGTTGGGTGCGGGCGTGATGCTGGGCCCGTCGCTGTTCGGGCATTACTGGCCCGAGCAGTTCGCCTGGTTCCTGCCGGCGGGCGGCGAGCAGGCGGCGGCGCTGCTGACCGTGAGTTGGATCGGCGTGGCGCTGCTGCTGGTGCTGGCGGGCTTCGAGACCGACTTGGGCCTCATCGCCAAGCTGGGCCGCCCGGCGGTGCTGGTGGCGGTCGGCAGCATGCTGGTGCCGGCCGGCGCGGGCAGCGTCGTGGGCTGGCTGATCCCGGGGGAGTTCCTGGGCCCCGAGGCCACGCGCAGCACCTTCCTGCTGTTCGTGGCCCTGGCCGTCAGCGTCTCGGCGCTGGCGGTGGTGGCCAAGATCCTCTCGGACCTGGGGCTCATGCGGCGCGACTTCGGCCAGATCACCGTGGCGGTGGGCATGGCCAACGACGTGGTGGGCTGGGTGCTGCTGGGTGTGCTGACCAGCGTGGTGGCCGCCGGCGGCGTGTCCGCGACCGACATCCTGATCTCGGTCGGCGGCCTGCTGCTGTTCATGGTGTTGGCCCTTACCGTGGGCCAGTGGCTGGTGGACCGCTGGCTGCGCCGCACGCGCCGCAGCAGCGACACCCTGGGTGCGGCGGTCACCGTTGCGGTGGTCACGATGCTGGGCTTCGGGGTCGTGACCCAGGGCCTGGGGGTGGAGGCGGTGGTGGGGGCGTTCGTGGCCGGCGTGGTGCTGCACCGCTCCCGCTTCGTGGACGAGCGGCTGGAGCACTCCCTCGAGCGGTTGACGTCGTCGTTCTTCGCCCCGGTGTTCTTCGCCACCGCCGGCCTGCAGGTGAACCTGCTGCTGCTGGAGGACCCGACGATCCTCACCTGGACCATCGTGATCGTGGCGGTGGCGATCGTGGCCAAGTTCGCCGGCGCCTACGGCGGGGCCCGGGTGGCGGGTCGCAGCCACCGGGCCGGGTTGGCGCTGGGGGCCGGACTCAACGCCCGGGGCACCCTTGAGATCGTTATCGCCTCGGTGGGCCTCAGCCTGGGGGTCTTCAACACGGCGTCGTTCACGATCATCGTGCTGGTGCCGCTGGTGACGTCGATCTTCGCCTCGGTGGCGCTGCGGATCGTGGTCTTCAATTGGCGGGGCGACGCCGCGGAGATTCGCCGCCTGGAGCGGGAGAAAGCGCTCAGTGAGAACCTGGTGGTGCGCACGTCCCGGCTGCTGATCCCGTCACGTGGGGGGCCGGCGTCCATCACCGCCGCCCAGCTGATGCACTACTCGTGGCCACCGGAAACCGAGGTGACGGTGATCACCGCCGCCGACCGGCGGGCCGCGTTCGACTTCGGACCGCTGGAGAACGTGCTGCACGGCCGGGAAATTGACTTCGAGCGGGTGCGGGAGCGCGATGTGGCCGAGCGCATCGCCAAGGAGGCGGCGCTGGGTTACGGGGCCATCGGCATGGGAGTGGAGAGCAGCGAGGAACCCGGCCAGGTGATCTCGCCCCTGGTGGACGAGGTGCTGCGCGTGAGCCCCATCCCGGTGGTGGTGGTGCGCCGGGCCCGCAACCTGGATCGGCCCTTGCCGGGGGCCTACGCCAAGGCTTTGGTGCCGGCCTCGGGCGGGCCCGCCAGCCGGGCCGCGGCCGAAGTGGCTGGCAATCTGAGTTCGCAGCTCGGCACGCAACTCGTGCTGGCCCACATCGTGGGTTCCGCCGACGTGATGAGCGGCCTGCGGCGGCTGCCAACGATGGCGTCCGGCGTGAATTGGCCGGGGATCTGGCACGACGACGACGAGGTCGCCGAGGCTGTCAGAGTGCTGGCCGCCGACGGGCCTCCCGGGTCGACGGCCGAGCCCGAGGGCACCGCCGGTGCCGAGCCCGTGGCTGATGGTGGATGGGTGGAGAGCGAGGAGCCGGGCCCGCCGTCGGGACGCGGCGCCGCCCCGGCCTTCGTCGGGTCGCTGGCCGGGGCCATGGGGAGGCTGCTGCAGGCGCCGCTGGATCTGCTGCGGCCCCGGCGCCTGGCGATGCTGCGGTCGCCGGCACGGGCCACCGGGATCGGTGAGCAGGTCTTGGGCCAGGCGGCACAGTTGGTCCAGGGGTTGGGGGTGGAGCCCGAGCTCGTGACCCGCCCTGGCACGTCAGTGGCTCTCGAATTGCTGGACCTCGTGCACGAGACCCAGGCAGACCTGGTCGTCATGGGGGCGAACCTGCGGCGGCTGCGGGACCGGCCATTCCTGGGGCACACCGTCGAGACGGTGCTGCGCCGCTGCGACGCCACCGTGGCGCTGGTGCTGGTGCCCTTCGACCTGTAGGGGTTGTAGGGGTTGTAGGGGTCGTAGGGGCTGCCGGCGGCTGGCGTCTTCCGGGGCGGGGCGATTCCCCGTGCGGCGAATTCCCGTACGCCTTCCCGAGGGGCGATCATTCGTGCGGTGATTCCCAGGGGGCGAGTTCCCGGTCGCCTTCCCGTATGGCGATTCCTCGTGTTGCGTCGCCACCGGCTAGTGCGGTGATTCCCAGGGGGCGAGTTCCCGGTCGCCTTCCCGTATGGCGATTCCCCGTGCTGCGTCGCCTCCGGCTAGTAGCGGATGGCGCGGCTGGGGCAGATTGTGGCGGCCTCCTCGACGGCGGCGCGCTCGGACTCGGGCGGGTGGATGTCGATGACGTGTGATCGGCCGTCGTCGCCCAACTGGAAGACACCAGGTGCGACCCGCTCGCAGTAGCCCACCCCCTGGCACTGCTGCTGATCGACCGAGACGTGCAACTGCTCGGCGGTCACGGTCCTGTTTCTAGTTTCTGGTCGAGTTCCGTGCCGAGTCTTGTGCTGAGTCCTCCGGGCGCGGCGGCCGGTGGCGGTCGAAAACCGGGTTGCCGTCGCTCGTCCTCGGCCGGCGAACCGGCCCCGTTCCCGGCTGGGGTTCACGTCGGGACTTCACAGCCAGGATCTCGGGCCCGAGTCACTGGCCGGGAATTTCGGCCGTGGCGTCCAGTCGAGTTTCCTGCCGGAGTCGCGGGCCGGTGTCTCGTGCCGGTGTCTACAGCCGGGTCAGCAGTATCGGGAAGCGGCCGTAGGCGTCGTGGTGGCTGGCCTGGGTGTAGGTCGGCGGGTCGTCGGGATCGATCTGGACGCCGGCTCCGTAGAGCGCGCCGGCGATGTTGACCAGGGTGCCGTCTGTGCCTTCGTCGTTGTCGGTGCGGGCCGAGAGGCCGGTCACCAGCGTGCGGCCGATGCAGATGTGCTGGCCGCCGCCGAAGGTGAGGCCCCAGGGCTTGACCGTGCTGACTTCCCGGTAGGGATCGAAATCCCGGGCGTCGGCGCCGAACACCTCGGGGTCGCGGTTGGCCGGTGTGAACAGGCACGCCACCCGCTCGCCGGCGGCGATCTGCTTGCCGCTGGCCAGCACGATGTCCTCGGTGGCGATCCGCAACAGCGCCGGGGACGGCTGGTGCAGCCGCAGGGCCTCGTGAGCGGCCCGCTTGATGAACTCCTGGTCTGAGACCTTGGTCCGATCGCCGGGGTGGCTGTCGAACCACTCGTCGAGGTGCGCGATCAGATGGGGCACCGCATGGGTTGTGGTCTGCGTGGCCGCCACCAGGTACAGGGCGGCCTCCCGGATGGGCAGCCCCTCGTCCCAGTCGTCGTTCCAGTGCAGGTACAGCATGGTGATGAGATCCACGGGCAGTTCGTCCCGGCCGAACTCGCCTCTGCGGTGGCGCTCGATGAGCGCGCGGCGGCGGGCAACCGACGGGGCGAAGAAGTCGCGGTCGAAGCCGTCCCGGACCTCGAGGATTCGCCGGATGACCTCGTCGTGGTCCTCAGTGGACCACTCAACGGTTGCCCCGGTGCCGAGGAGCTCGACGTACTCCCGGAAGGCGTCGGTCCGCTCGGGGCTGTCCACGCCGTCGATGCCGGTGGTGGCCGCGGCGATGCGGGCGAGCATCGTGCGCAGGAGCACGCACAGGTCGGCCCGCACGACGCCGTCGTCGCCCCGGTTGGCGCGGCACTCCTGCAGGGTCTTGTGAATGAGCGGGATCAGCTCGGTGTGCTCGTAGTAGTCGAGCGCCGTCTTGGCGAACAGGGGCGCCTCGAGCCGCCGGCGCTCGAAGTGCTCGTCGCCGTCGATGGTCAGCAGCGTGCGCCCGAAGAACGGCTGGCTCTCCTGGTGCGATCCCTGGCGGAAGCTGCGCGACCGCAGGACCTCGTCGATCTCGGCGAACGTGGTGAAGTGCTGCAACCCCACGATGTGCGGAGGGGGCGGCATGTCGCGGATCGTGGGTTGGCGACTCTGCATGGCTGAACCTCCGTCTGGATCTCCGGCGCGGTGGCGCGGCGGCCGAAGATAGTGGTCGCTTCCTGGGGCTCCGCTTTGGCCTGCCCTGTCTCGGCCGGTTGCCGGCGCCTGCCCCGCCGAGACTTGTTCTTGCCACCTATCGCGCCGTTGCCTGTCCGACCTCCGCCGTCGGCGCCGGAGCTAGGGCTGTTCGAGCTCTGGAGGGGGCAGTGGGTCAACCGGCCGGGGCGGTTCTTGGATCCGTGGCGCCGGTTCGTACTCGGCGATCGTGGTTGGCGGCAGGCGAACCGGCCGCACCGGCCCCGGCGAGTCATCGTCTGAACCGCAGGCACCGGCAAGCGCGAGGGCGAGGAGGGCGATGAGGGCGGCGACGGCGGTGGCGACGTGATGTAGCGGGCGGGAGCTGAGGTACTTCACGGATACCGATTCATGGTTCTGGTTCGACCTCTTCGGCGAGGCCCTGGCCGGTGCCCCGTCGGGCAGGCCGAGAGTAGGGCAGGTGCGGGCAGGCCCGAAGGCGTGAGGTCCGGCCCGAATGGGCTGTCTGGCGCTTGCGGCCCGATGGTCGGCTCGTTCGCTTTCCCGCCGGGCGTGGCGCCGCGTGAATCCGGGCGCGCCGGCCCGGGGCTCGGATCACCCGGATTGGCCCGCCCGATGTTCACTCCCGCAGGGCGTGACACACTGGTCTCGTCGGGCAGGTGAGACTCCGTCGCCTCACGCCAGACGCACAGCCGGCGGTCACACCCGGCGGTCACACCCGACAGCCACCCCCGATGGCATGGCAACCCCTTCCAGGCACTGAGATGCGAGCACGCGACATCGGATTGTTCATGGCCTCTGGTCGGACCGGAGCGCTGAACGCCATTGTGGACGTGCCCGGGGTGGCGGTCGGCCATGTGACCCACATTGCCGGCGAGGGTCCGCTGGTGGTGGGGGAGGGGCCGGTTCGCACCGGTGTGACGGTGGTGGTGCCCCGGCCCGAGCCGGTTGCCCTGAACCCTGTGTTCGCTGGCATCCATCGACTCAACGGCAACGGTGAGATGACCGGCAGCCACTGGATCGAGGAGTCCGGTCTGCTGACCTCCCCGATCGCCCTCACGAACACGCACTCGGTGGGGGTGGTGCGCGATGCCCTGGTGCAGGTGGAGCGGTAGCAGCGGTCGGGCTCGGCCTCGGCGGAGACCCTGGCCAGCATCGCCACCGCCATCGAGCAGGGCACGCCCTCGTTCAAGGTGTTCACCACGGACGTGACCACCGGCCAGGCCGGCATCCGGATCGATCACGGCTCGGTGCTGGCCGCCATGCGGATCGCCCAGGAGGCCGGCGGGATCGTCATGGTCCACGCAGAGGACGATGATCTGATCAAGTACAACGAGGCCCGCCTGCGCCGGGAGGGCCGCAACCAACTCCAGAACATCCGCTGCGCCCACACACCGTTCGGCGAGGCGCTGGCGTTCCGCCAGGTAGCGGCGCTGGCCGCCGAGGCCGGTGCGGCCACGTACTTCGTGCACATCACGGCCGGCGAATCGGTCGGCGTGGTGGCCGCCGAGCGCCGCCGGGGCCGGCCGGTCTACGCCGAGACGCTGCACAACCTGTTGTGCTTCTCCGAGGAGGACTACCTGAAGCCCGACGGCGCCAGGTACCACATCGGCATGGGCCTGCCGTCGCCCGATGACCGGGCACAGCTCTGGGCGGGGGTGACCGCCGGCGACATCGCCACGGTTGCCACCGACGAGTACACAACGTCGCTGGAGGTGAAGCTGGGCGGCCACGACATCGAGACGGTTCCCGGAGGCCACGTCGGGATCGAGACCCGCGGCACGATCCTGCTGTCGGAGGGCTACATGCGGGGGCGGCTGTCGCTGCGCCGCTTCGTGGAGTTGTTCGCCACGAATCCCGCCCGGATCTTCGGGCTGTACCCCCGCAAGGGCGTGATCCAACCCGGCGCCGACGCCGACCTGGCGATCTGGGACCTCGACGTCAAGCGCATGATCACCATGGATGATCTGCATCACGACGGCGACTACAGCCCCTGGGAGGGCTGGAAGGTCTCCGCCTGGCCGGTGATGACGGTCTTGCGAGGGACGCCGATCGTCTCCGACGGCAAGCTCCAAGTCGGCCCCGACTACGGCAGGTGGCAGCCCCGAAGCATCGATCCCGAAGTCCTGGAGCACCCGATCATCACCTGAGCGCCGCGGCCGTCCGCGCGGGGGCCGCCGGTGCCCGTCGGCGGATCGTCTGGCGAAATCGATCCGGCGCCGGTCCCGGCGTCCCCCGCCCTCGGATGTCCGCGCTGGACAGATCGGCTGGCCGCCTGTCTCTGACCTGGCTGCAGGGGTGCGGGCTAGGGGCCGCTAGAGCTCGACGGTTCCCTGGATGCAGGTGACCACGTCGCCGCCGATCCAGATCGTGCCGTCGGCGTCACGGTCGACGTAGACCCGGCCGTCTCGGCCGAGGGCGGCGCCCTGGCTCGCGGTGTATGGCGCCGTTGCATGGCCGGCCGTGGTCAGCCACTGGCCGAGCGAGGCGTTGAGGCTGCCGGTGACGGGATCCTCTGCGAGCGCCCCGTACTTGGGGAAGAACGCCCGTACCTCGAAGTCGGCGTGGGCTGGGTCGGCTGCTGGATCGGGCGGGTGCGGGCCGACGACGCCGACGAACAGGTCCTGCGGGTTGGCCGTCTGGGGCCGAAGCGCCAGAACCTCCTTGGCCGAACGCAGGAGTACTCCCATCCAGGGCGGCCCGTTGTCGACCCAGTTGGCGTCCACCACCGGCGTGTCGGGCGTGCCAAGCGTGCCAGGATCGATGCCCAGTAGCTCGCAGGCGGCGGCCAGATCCTCAGCCGAGACCGGTCCCGAGCGCACCATGGGAGGCGCGGCGAAGGCCAGGCGGCTGTTGCTGGATTTGTCGCCAGGACTGTTGCCGGGGCTGTTGCTGGGGCGGTCGCCAGGGCTGCTATCGGGTCTGCTACTGGGGCTGTTGCTGGGACTCGTGCCGGGGCTGTTGCTGGATCTGTTGCCAGGGCTGTTGCTGGAGCGGATCGTGACCAGCCCGGCCCCGCATTCCTGGACGATCACGCCGGGCCGGCGGGGCACCCCGCCCTGTTCGAGCCACACGGCACAGCTGCCCAGCGTGGGGTGACCGGCGAACGGCAACTCCCGATCGGGCGTGAAGATCCGCACCCGGTAGTCGGCTGGGCTGGCCTGGCCGGGCCGGCTGGCCTGGCGGGGCTGGCTGGCCTGGCTGGGCTGGCCGGCTTGGCGGGGCTGGCTGGCCTGGCTAGGCGGGTTGGTTTGGCCGGCTCGGTCGGTTCGGCTTGCCGGGCCGGTCTGGTCGGTCTGGTCGGGTAGGTCGGTCTGGTCGGGTAGATCGGTCTGATCAGAGGTCGGCTTCAGCAGGAACGTGGTCTCCGACAGGTTCGTCCAGGCGGCGACGCGCTGCATCTCCTCGGTGGTGAGCCCCTCGGCGTCACAGACGACGGCGAGAGGGTTGCCCCGGTACGGCACGGACGTGAACACGTCCACCTCAGAGAAGGGCCGGCGCAAGGTAATCAGCAGTTCCCGTTAGCGGCTCGGATCATCTCCGGGGTGATCTGCGGACCGTCCGGGGTGATCTGCGGACCGTCCGGGGTGATCTGCGGACCGTCCAGGGTGGCGGCGGAGCTTGGAATCCTTCGCCCGGTGGCCGTGGTCGGCGCTCGCGGCCCATGTCGTGCCAAGTCCGATTGCGCGGCGCCGATTGAGATGCCCCGCTCACGTGCGGGCGACCGGGCACCTGCCAACACATCGGCATCCAGGTTCACGGTGACGCGCACAGCAGCATCATGGCATCGCAGCGTCATGACGGACAGTCCGGTCGGTGCTGTCGGTGACGCTTCGGCGGCCTTTGCAAGCGGCACGCCTGTCTTGGTCCTCGGCGCCCGCCCTCGTCGCGGCGACCAGGGTGTTGCTGTCAGCATTGGAGGGGGTGGTTGGCGGTTCGGTTGGCGTCGTTGCTGGCGGCGGCGCCGCTTCGGCGACCTGACGGGCCGTGTCTGCCGGCCTTCGATTTGGCGGCTCGGGCTTTGGCGGCTCGGGCCTTGGCGGCTCGGGATTGTCTGTTGTCGCTTGCCAGGTCCGGCGGCCAGTTGGGTGGATGTTCGAGGCTGTAGGTGCCGTCGGGTTGGCGGATCAGGTCGGCGCCGAGTTCGTGGATCTGCTTGTGGTGGCAGTCGCTGCAGAGCAGGCAGAGGTTGTCGATGTCGGTGGGGCCTCCGTCTTCCCAGTGGATGACGTGGTGGGCCTGGCAGTAGCTGTTGGGGGCGCCGCAGATGACGCAGCCCTTGTCTCGGATCGCCAGTGCGACGCGTTGGGCGACGCTGGCGGTGCGGGTCTTGTGGCCCAACCACAGGGGTTGGCCCTTGGTGTCGAACAGGGCCGGCAGGATGTCGGCCTCCAGGGCGACCTTGAGGAGTTCGCTGGGCACCAGCGGCGTTCCGTCGATCAGCCGGGCGTCGGCAAGCTGTCCGGCAACCAGGTCGTAGTCGGCGACGACCACCAGGGCGGTGCGCTGCGCCTTTGCGGCGCCCCCTCCAGCGCCCTGGCGGGTGATGAGCGCTTCGAGCGCGTCGGCGTAGCGCTGGGCGGGCGTGGCGCGGTTGTTGGGGTCTTCGTTGTGCCAGAGATCCTTGGCCATCGCCGCGAGCGCGGTCTGGACGCGGGCGCCGGCCAAAGGATCGAAGGTGCCGAACAGCGTGTACATGCCGTCGGACTCCTGCTTGATGGTCGCCTCCCGGCGGGCGCGCTGGCGCCGCCGGCGCTCCTCGAGGTCCTCGCCGGCTGATTTCTCGTTGACGTGATCGCGGACGGTGCGCCCGAAGGTGTCGGCTGGTTCGGTCTCCGCGGCGTCCAGCAACTCCGCCTCGTCGACAGGCGTGTGCGCCGAAGCGTCGGCGATCGCCCGGGCGTGCTGGGGCGTGATCGCGCCCGCCGCGAGCGCCTCAGCGGTACCCGGCAGATCACCGAGTCGCCCGGCGAAGGCCACCTCCCGCTTGGCGGCGCCGCGGGACTGCTTCAAATCGCCGCGCAGCACCGCCGCGGCGTGCGCCTCGCCGCGCCATTGAGCCAGCTCGGCGACCTTGTCGGCCTTCACCGCCGCCAGGCGGGCCTCGCAGCGTCCCACCAGACGCAAACACTCCTCCAGGCGCCCACCGCCCAGCCCGTTCAGACCGACAACAAGGCCGTCCAGCAGTTCCAACAGATGATCCGAGGAGGCCTCGCCGAGGCCGGGCTCCCCGGCAGGGGAGGCGCTCGGCGACACCGGCGTCTCCTGCTGGTCCGTTGGGCGCCGGGGAGAGAAGTCGCCGCAGCCGAACTCGCCGGCGGGGGAGGCGCTGGGCGAGGCCGACGTGTCTCGCCGGTCCGTTGGGCGCCGGGGGCAGGGACCGCCGAGGCCGGGCTCGCCGGCGGGCGAGGAGGCGGTGGGTGAGTCCGACCTCTCCCGATGGTCTCTCGGCCGGCGGGGAGAGGGTTCGCCGCGGTCGGACTCTCCGGAGGGCGACGTGGCGGGTGACGCTGACGTCTCCCGCAGATCCGACCGGTGCCTGGCGGCCGGGTCGGCCCCACGAGGCGCCGAGGACGGGGGCGCCGGATCGGCCCTACCGGACCCCCCAGTCGGGGGCGTCGGGTCGGAGAAAAGTGTGGGCTCGGTCATCGGTGGCTCCCCCAGGGAACGCTTTGCCGTCGGGTTCGGGTCGGCGGGGCCGACAAGCCGGTTCGGGGAAGCCCGACCCCCACCAGAGCAAGGGTCAGTGACCGGTACCCGTACCCTACAACACTCCTGCGACAATGTCAAACATATATTCGTAGACAGTCGGCAAACCATTGAGATATTTCACAATTGTGGTGATCCTGGATGAGCCCGCCGCGAGTGGATTCCGGCCCTAGCCGGAATGACGAGGCCGAGGACGCCGACGAGGCGTTCGCCGTCGAACCTCACATCCCCGGCGTGGTGCGCCTCACATTCCGGGACGGCGAACTCTTCAAGCTGCACGCCATTGACGCGTCGCCAACCGAGTGACGGCGGAACGGCCGCTTTCTGCCCGCTGGTCCGGGTCGCCGCCGTCGAATTCCAATGAGCCCCGGAGACATCGCGCACTTGCGCCGGGCGGGACCGCTCCCGCCCGCCCCCGGATCTTCGCTGCCGAGCCCTTGTGTGCCCCGGAGGGATGGCATGCGCGTCGGGCGGTGATGCTCCGGTGTGGTGTGAGCGGCTCCGGTGTGGTGTGAGCGGCTCCGGCACGGTCTCGGCGGCTCCGGCGACTGAGTGGCGCCGCCTCGCCCATGCCCGTCGCTGATCGGTCAGAGGATTCTGCGGCAGACGATGAACTCGAAGGCCGCGTCGCCGAGCCACCTCCGGGTCCACATCCAGGGCCGTGCCAGCTTTCCCGTGACGTACCGCCGGCGTGGACGACGGGTCGTGGCGGCCTTGGCGTAGACCTTGGCGGACGTCACCGCCCCGGTGCGGTATTCGACGGCGCCCGGGTCGTCCATCAGCCCGATGAGCGATTCGACCTGGGGGTGATAGGGGCTGTCGCCGGGGAGCTTGCGTAACTCGGCCACCATCACGTCGCCGAACTCGGTATGGACGGCGCCCGGTTCGATGAGGACGACCTGGATGCCGAAGGGAGCGGCCTCGAGGCGCAGGCAGTCGGACCAGCCTTCCAGGGCGTGCTTGGTGGCGATGTACCAGGCGCCCATGGGCGTGAAGACCTTGCCGACCATCGAGGAGATGTTGACGATCCGCCCCGAGCGCTGGGCGCGCATGTGCGGCAGGACGAGTTGGGTGAGGTGGGCGAGGCCGAAGATGTTCACTTCGAACTGGTAGCGGGCGTTGTCGAGGGGGATGTCCTCGATGGGCCCGTACAGGCCGAAGCCGGCGTTGTTGATGAGGACGTCGATCCGCCCCTCCGCCTCGATGATCTGGTTCACGACTCGTTCGTTGTCGTCGGGCGTGGTGACGTCCATCGCGACGGCGGTGATGCCGCGATCGGCGAGGTCGGCCATGCGGTCCGCCCGGCGGGCGCCGGCGTACACGGTGTGTCCCTGCTCCGCCAGCAGAACCGCCGTCTCGCGGCCCAAACCCGCCGACGCACCGGTGATCAGGATGACCTTGCTCATCGTGTGACTCCCCCTGTGGTGTGGAGGTGATCCTGTCAGACGGGGACGCTTGCGGCAGGCAGTCCTCCAGGTATCCCTCGGAGTCGTTGCTGTGCCCTGCCCTCATCGCCAGGCTCCCGAGCTGTAACCGCCGATCCGGGGCCGGTCAGCGGACGATGCCGCGCAGGGCGAGCTCGTAGACGCCGTCGCCGAACCGCCCTCACCGGACGCTGCGGTGCAGCAGGTATTCGAAGGCCCTGTCGCCGAGCCACTTCCGAGTGAACATCCAGGGGCGCGCCCGCGCCCCGGTGACATAGCGGCGGCGCGGCCGGCGGGCGGTTGCGGCCTCGACGTACACCTCGGCGACCTGCTCCGCCCCGATCGGGCGATCGGCGGCGCCGGGGTCGGTCACCCGCCTGCGAAGCATGTCGATGTGTGGCCGGTAGGGGCTGTCGGCGGGGAACTGGTTCAGCTGGTTCGCCGTCAGGGCGGCGAACTCGGTATGGATCGAGCCCGGCTGGACGAGGGTCACCTGGATGCCGAAGGGTGCGGTCTCGTAGCGGAGGCAGTCCGACCAGCCCTCCAGGGCGTGCTTGGTGGCGATGTACCAGGCCCCCATGGGCGTGTAGATCCTGCCGACCATCGACGAGATGTTGACGATCCGCCCCGAGCCCTGCGCCCGCATGTGCGGCAGCACGAGCTGGGTGAGGTGCGCAAGGCCGAAGAGGTTCACCTCGAAGACGTAGCGGGCGTCGTCCAGCGAGACATCCTCGATGGGCCCGTAGAGCCCGCAGCCGGCGTTGTTGATGAGGACGTCGATCCGTCCCTCACTGTCGATGATCCGGCCCACGGCCCGTTCGTTGTCGTCGCCCCGGGTGACGTCCATCTCCACCGGGATGACCCCGTGGGTGGCCAGCTCGGCCAGCCGGTCCACCCGGCGGGCGCCGGCGTACACCGTGTGGCCCTGCTTCCCCAGCAGGATCGCCGCCTCACGGCCGATGCCCGCCGAGGCACCGGTGATCAGCATGACCTTGCTCATTGCGCCGCCCTCTCTGCGACGGCCGGGCTCGGCAGTTGCGGGGTGCCGTCGCCCTCGTCGACCCGCAGTCCGCCGTGCATCCGTCGCATCACTCACTCCCTTCCGTCGCCGCTGCCGCCAAGCACTGCAGGCATGAACTCGCACTTCGCGTACTTGTCCAGCGCCCCTGCTGAAGCACCGGCCTCGAGCAGTGCGAGCGAATAGAGGTTTACACCCGTCAGGTTCCATTCGTTGTCGTCGCCGGTGCTGTAGCAGCCGGGATCGGCCGATTCCGGATTGATCGCCGGCAGGTGCTGGCAGTGCGCGTGCTCGTCCAGGGCGCCGGCCTGGGCGCCGCCGGCGGTCAGCGCCACCAGGTAGCGGTTGGTGTCGCGTGGATGCTGCGGCTGGTCGGCCTCGGTGGTGTAGCAGTCACCCGGGTCGCCCCCGGCCGGCTGCCCGACCGGCGCGGCCGCCTCCGGGTCGTCGGTCGCGCAGACCGCTGCGACGACGATGGCCGCTGCCAAGGCAACCCACACGAACCACCGCGTCGGCGAACGGTCCCTTCTCGGAGACGTGTCCTGCGGTTCGATGCCGGTGCCACGGGTGAAATTCTCCGATGTCATGGTGCACAACATAAGGAGACGGTGTGACAGCGCCGACAGCGGCCGGCGCCGGCCGCTGCGAGCACCACCCGCCCGGGGCCTCAGAGCGTGTCGAACCCTCGCCAGCCGGGCCGGGCGGCCGACTGGCGGATCCAGTCCTCCAGTTGCGCCTCGTCGAGTCCGCCTTCGGGGATGTCGACCCAGCGGGCGTCGGGGTCCTTGCCCGAGCCGGGCGGCACGGGCCGCAGCGACCGACCGTTCAGGAAGGTCAGCTTCACGTAGCGGGTGAAGCAGTGGTAGCTCGCGAACCACCCTTCGCCCTCGAGGCCGTAGAAGGGCGAGTTCCATCGCACGGCCTTGCGCACGCCGGGCACGGTGCGCACGATGAGGTCGTCGAGGCGGCGCCCGATGTCGCCCTTCCAGCCCGGCATGGCTGCGAGATAGGCCGCCACGGGGGCGTCGCCGTCACCCTTGGGAATCTGAGGGTTGCCGCCCGCCAGCAGCCTCGGCTGCCGACCGCCGTCTGGGGATCCCGACACGATCGACCAGCGTAAGTCCCCCGGAGCGTCGAGAACATCGGTCCCGCGACCCGGGGATCCTCAGGGAGTGGGGTTGAAATCGCCGTCGGGGTAGGGCTGATCGGCCCGGTGGTCGGTCAGGTGGCCCGGATGGGATGCGGGAGGGGTGGTTGAACAGGTAGCCCCTCGTGTTGAACGGGATCGCATCGGGCTGCGCGTTGCCGGCCACGTCGAAGGGCCTGGACAGTCTCGACAGGCGTCCCGTCCACAGCCAAATCGCATCGGGCTGCGCGTTGCCGGCCACGTCGAAGGCCCGGGTCATGAGGGTGTGTTCACCCGCTCGGCGACCCACCGGAACGTGAAGGGTGCCCACGAGTACTGCGAGGGCGGCGGTTCGACCTCAGCGCTGAAGAATTGCGGCGAATCCGCGCCGATCACGATCGAAGCCTAAGGCGCGCGATTTCGACGATCCGCCGGCCGGCTACCAGCGGTGAATCTTCGGCGCCGCGGTCCCGAGATGTCCGGCGAGGGCGATGAAGTCGCCGGCGTCGGAGGTGATGATGCTGTGGCCGGTGCGCACGGCGAGCACCACAAGGTGTGCGTCCACAACATCAGCGGTGCCCGATCTGGCCAACAACTGGCCCACGGCGGTGTAGTCGTCGGCGGCGAATGGATGCACGGTTATCGACTTGGCGATGTGGGCAAGCCGCGCCTGCTGTGCTCCGTCGCGCCAGACCTGGGCCAGCACCGGCGCAGTCGTGTGCAGTGCCTCGTCGGCTCTCACGGACGCCGCCAGGAACGAACGTGCGCGGCGCTCGCCCCGATCGAACGCGACCAGCAGGCCTGCGTCGAGGATCACCGATCGAAATAGCGCCGCCGCATCGACTCGACTTCGTCTTCGTCGAGGGGTCCGGCTTCTGCCGCCCACGCTGCGAGCACCTCATTGAGCGTCTCGCGGCGCCGGCGCTCCTGGGCGAGAAGCCGGATTCCGTGGCGGATGACCTGCGATTGGTCGCCGAAATCCGGGACGAGTTCAGCCAGAAGCAGCCGGTCCTCATCGCTGAGCCGGATAGTGGTCGTCGTGCTCATGCCAGAAGCGTAGCACAGTCGTAATGTGCTGGAACCGAGGTCCAGCGGCCATCGGAGCGTGCGGAAAAACGGTAGAGAGTGGTGTCGAAAAACGACATTGACCAGTGTCGAACACCGGTAGTCCCATGTTCCCGCTGATTGTGAGCGAACAGCTCGGGACGCCGGTGACTCCGCTGGTCGACCGGATCGCCCGCGGCGCGCCGATCACAACCCGCGCCGGGCACCCGAACCTGCGGGACTACCTCGAGATGGCTCTGCGGGGCGGCTTCCCTCACCCCTCGCTGATGCTGGGCGACCGTGCCCGGCGAAGCTGGCTCGACACCTACGTGGAGGAGATCGTCACGCGAGACGCCCGACTCGCCGGATGCTGCTGCTTCGACGACGCAGGACAGTGGCGTCGCCGCGGATCGGAGGTCAGAGGTGGACCACCACCTCGCCGCCCCCGGATTTCGCCACGAACTCCTTCGCCGCTCGCTGGGCGTCGTCGAGCGACCCGTGCTGCGACACCGGCTTGTGCGCTCCGGGGATACGCACCTCCCAATCGCCGTGCCGATTCCGAACGACGAGCCGCTTCTCGCCCATCTCATCCCCCAGTTGCCTCCGCATCCCAGTCCGCTCACTCTAACCCGCAGGCAGAGCCCGTTCCTCGCAGATCGGGAATGATTGGATAATTACTGAAATATAGCGATAGCCTGAGCGGCTTGCGAGTCGGAGCGTACGTCGACGGGCTGAACGTCTACTACGGCGGGAGACACCTTTGCGGCCGCGACGCGCCCGGCTGGCGCTGGTTCGACCTGGCAGCATCGGTCGAACGAATGATCGCGCGGAACGCTGCCTGGGTGGCGCAGGGCGCAACGCTGCATCGCCTCGTGTACTGCACGGCGCTCATCAGGGGCGAGATCAACCCGAATGGCCGACGCCGCCAAGAGTCCTACCTGGCCGCACTGCGCGCGGACGACCGGATCACGATCGAGTTGGGATACTTCGCGCTGCGCAAGGTCCGTGGGCAGGCCGGGGAAGGCGGCGTACGCGAGACCCGCAAGGCTTCCGACGAAAAGGGTTCGGACGTCAACGTGGCGTCACATCTGCTGATCGACATCCACACGCAGGCGATCGACGCGGCAGTGTTGATCTCGAACGACGGCGATTTGCGTCTGCCGGCGCAGCATGCTCGGACCCGTGTGCCGACGGGCACGGCGAACCCGCGGGGACGGTCCACTGCGATACATCTCAGGGGTGAGCCACACGACGGTGTGAGCGGACACTGGTGGTGCCGACTCACCGCCGAGGACTTCTTCGACAATCAGTTGCCAGAGGTCGTCGGCGGTGCCCGGAAGCCCGCGGACTGGTAGCAGTCGCGCCAACCATCCTCGGAAGCTTGCGCCCGGAGGGGCCGGTTCGCTATACTCTCCATGACTGACCCGGTCCCTACGGGGGCCGGGCCTTTCTTTTTCTGGCCTGGCGGGCACTGCCGGACCGCTGGCCGTAGGGACGACCGGGGAGACGCAAGTCGCCTAAGCCGGGTGGCCTCGACCCACCCGCCGGCGTTACTCCTGGCGGTGGGGGCTGAGGGATGCTTCTCTGACGGGGTCGGCTGCGGTGAGGCTCTGTGGGGTGGGGATGTGTTCGCCGTGGGGGCGGGGGTGGTTGGCCCAGTGGCCACCGGGGTCGGTGCCGCGGCACCAGATGGAGTTGGCGTTCCAGCCGTCGTAGGCGCGCACGTCCGCGGAGAGGTAGCGCATCGCGAGCCCGCAGCGGCGGCGGTTGGAACCGTTGGGTTCGGAGCCGTGCAGGATCCAGTCGCTGTGCAGCGAGATCTGACCGGCCCGCATC
>LXNJ01000518.1_pt1 | contig 26555 bp, 18 predicted proteins | sample 809081 | NCBI WGS metagenome assembly LXNJ01 (sample SAMN04870510, study PRJNA318959) | sponge metagenome | biome: sponge; feature: marine sponge reef; material: water | host: Petrosia ficiformis | place: Greece: Milos, Mediterranean Sea | collected 2013-05-29 | depth 5-7 m | reverse complement strand
GGGCGCGCGGGCAGCTACATCCACACCGCCGTACCCATCTCAAAAGTGCTGGATCTGCGATTCGCCGCTATCAAGACATTCGAAGAGTCCGGCCTGAATGTTGTCGAATGTGCCATCTGGGGCGAGCCTGAGATGTTCTCCATCATCGCCGTTGACCCGACCGGCAATCCCGACGGCTGGCAGCGCATCCGGGATGCCTCAGATGCAATGATCAACCAGGCCATCGACCTTGGCGGCACCATCGAGTATTGCCATGGCGTCGGCGTCCGACTCAAGCACCTCATGCCCAGGGAACTCGGCGAGGGGGGTGTCCACCTCATCCGCTCCATCAAGAACGCCCTCGACCCCGCCGGCATCATGAACCCCGCCAAACTCCTCGACTAACCGCTACCCCCCGATACCTCGATCCAACGTAATAGGAAACTCCAACAGGATATCCGGCAGCCCCGGAAGTTCCCCTCCACCCCGCGGATAGAAATCAGCCCGAATCTTGTAAACCCCATCGGGTGCGGGCGCGCGCCCCACCGGGGAATCTCCGCGAACCGTCAGATCCCACAAAGCCTCCCGCTCGACAACGTCGCCCGCGTCCAGCGTGGCCACCTGGACCTCCGGGAAAGAACTGAGGGATGGCGTGGGATCGTCCTCCGCCCACAATTGGATAAGACGCACGGCCTGCCTCACATTGGGGTCGGCGGGCGGCTCGCCGCTCGGCAGCACGATCCATGTGGAGACTGCCGGGTCGTATTGGCTCCATCTGATATACGTGCTTTCATCATCAGACACGTTCCGCAGCCGTGTCCGAACGCGCAACGTAGATTCCGACGTGATCCGTGACGACCCGAATATCTCCAGCGTCACCTCATACGTGTCGTTCCAGGTCGATCCTGCCACTGTCCACCAGCCCTCTGGGTCCGGAACAACCGAAACGTGCGGAATGGGCGTTACCGTCTGCGAAACCTCGTCCGGTGTTGGACTTGCCGACGACGAACTCCCCTCCGGTGTTGCGCTTGCCGACGACGGTATCATCGTTGGTTGTGCCGTCACCGTCGCAGAAGCAACCGGCTCCAACGTCCCCTCGCGCGGCGCAAAGCACCCCCCAACCATGACCGCCGGGACAACAAGAAAAATGAGAAGCAGCCACACCTTGCCGATACTACCCATACATCAAGTATGCAATACCAGCGCCCAACCCAATAATTCCTCCACCTGTCATCCCGAGCACCCCCATGTGTCATTCCGAGCGCAGTCGAGGAATCCAGAGATTAGATCGCCCCACCCAGGCTGGAATGCGGCGTGCCAACGCCCTTGCCAATCAACGCGGATCGCGAACCTTGGCTGTAGGCGCCGCCTACCGGTCAGCCCTAATCACGCCGCAAACCACGCGGCTGCCTGTATCGACCTCCCCCACGCCGTATGTGTCCGGCTTCTCATGCACGATGATTGCCGAGCCGTCGACATCGAAGAGAGAGTGATCCTTTCCGGTGTCCAGGGTGACACCGTCGGTGAGAAAGTCAGCGCGGGCCGAGCCGTCGGCAGCCGCGTAGATATTTGGCAAGTCTCCCCCGTGTGCCGCGCCCGTTGACCCGCGCCAGCTCGAATGAACAAAGCCGTGTTCCGTATCTTCGGGGTTGAAATGATCGCCCGCCGCATCAAAATCGGGTGTGCATGCCCCTACCGAATGAATGATGAAGGCGTGACCACCCGGTGTAAGTCCATCCACTGTGGCTGCCACCAGAACGCCGGATGCCGTCTGCGTCAGCGTTACGACCCCCACCGACTCGCCGTCTTGGGAAACAAGTTCAGCCGAAGCCGTTGCTCCGACGTCGCGCGGAGCCTCCTCGCCGGATGTCCGATAGATCAGAAAAACGACAACGGCGACCAGGACGACAATGGCGGGAAATACTGCAATCGACGATTTCAGTATCTGAGACATTGTCTCATCTCCCTTCAACACGTGAAAGTTGTAGCAGTTTGGGGTGCCGAAGAAGCACCTCAATAATACTTGATAATCCTCTTCATCATCAGACTGCCATTCCTCGACTCACCCTGAGCACAGTCGAAGGGCATGAGCGGGGTTCGCACCTGTCATTCCGAGCGCAGCCGAGGAATCTAAGAACTAAATCGCTCCACCCAAGCCGGAACGCGGCGTGCCAACCTCCTTGCCAATCAACCCTGATCGCGAACTTTGGCTGTAGGCACTGCCTACCGCCCCTATACTTGTCCCATGACCCACAAATCAGAAAGACAGGTCAGCAACGAGGGCGCAGCCACGCCCCTCTTCCGCGTCGCCCTCGCCCAGGTGAACCCCACCGTCGGCGACATTGAGGGCAACACCCGCCTCATCATCGACCACATCAAACGCGCCCGTGAAGCGCAGGCGGACCTCGTCGCTTTCCCGGAACTCTGCGTCACCGGCTACCCGCCCGAAGACCTCCTCTACAAGGACTCATTCCTCGACGCCGCGGACGAGGCCCTTAAGCAGATCGTCAAGGCCTCCCCAGGCATTACCGTCGTCGTCGGTATCCCCGAGCGACACGTCCCCCCAAGCGCCCCTCCCGCCCTCTTTAATGCCGCCGCGGTCATCCACGACGGCAAGCTCATCGACATCTACCGAAAGATCTTCCTCCCCAACTACAGCGTCTTCGATGAGGAGCGCTACTTCGCCTCCGGCAACCTCTCCCCCGTCTATGAGATAGGCGGCGCTCTCATCGGTGTCAACGTCTGTGAGGACATCTGGTTTGATCTCGGCCCCACCAACGTCCAGAAAGCCGCCGGTGCTCAGGTCATCATCAACATCAACGGCTCCCCCTACTACCGCGGCAAACGCGCCGTCCGCGAGGCCATGCTCAGCCAACGCGCCGCCGACAACGGAATCTTCCTCTGCTACGTCAACATGATCGGCGGCCAGGACGAGCTCGTCTTTGATGGCGCCAGCATGATCTTCGACCCGCACGGCAAGACCATCGCAACAGGCCGACAGTTCGATGACGACTTCATCCTCGCCGACCTCTCCCTCGCCCAGGCCGACGACGTGCCACAAACCGCTGTAGTAGACCCGGATGACCCCCAAAACGCACATTTTGTAGACTACACTGTGATTCCCGTCACAAAGCAGGTAGAGGAGGGGTCGAACCGCATATCCCTATCTGAGACCCGGCACGCCAACCCTATGACGACCCCTATGGGACCCGTGGAAGAGGTCTATAACGCTCTTGTCAAGGGAACGCAAGATTATGTTCGAAAAAGTGGCTTCTCACAGGTCGTCATTGGCCTCTCCGGAGGCATCGATTCCGCCCTCACCGCCGCCGTCGCCGCCGATGCCCTTGGCCCGGAGAACGTCCTGTGCCTCTCCATGCCCTCCCGCTATACCGCGGATCAGAGCGTCACGGACGCCCGCGCCCTCTGTGAGAACTTCGGCATCAGCTTTGAAATCATCGCCATTGAAGACATGACAAACGCCTACCGCGACGGCCTGGCCTCTCTATTCGCCGGCACGCAGGAAGGCGTCGCCGAGGAGAACCTGCAGGCCCGCGCTCGAGGCAACATCCTCATGGCAATCTCAAACAAGTTTGGCCGCATCGTCCTCGCCACCGGCAACAAGAGCGAATACGCCACCGGCTACGCCACCCTGTACGGCGATATGGCGGGTGGCTTTGCCGTCATCAAGGACGTCCCCAAGACTCTCGTCTACGAACTCGCAAGCTGGCGAAACGAACAGGCCGGGCACGACATCATCCCGCAGGCCATCATCGACCGCCCCCCCACCGCCGAGCTGCGTGAAAACCAGCTCGACGAGGACTCCCTGCCGCCCTACGACGTGCTCGATCCCGTACTCGAGGCCTACGTGGAGCGCGATGTCTCCCCAAAGGACATGATCGAAAAACTCGGCTTTGACAGAGACGTCGTCGCCCGAGTTACAACGCTAGTAGACATAAGTGAATACAAACGCCGCCAGGCCGCCCCCGGCGTCAAAATAACAGAACGCGCCTTCGGAAAAGACCGCCGCCTCCCAATAGTAAACAGGTTCAAGCCCAACTAGGAAATCACAAAGTACGCGAATAATCCCAACTGCTGCTTGAGCGCATAATTTTGAGATGAGTCAGCAGTGGCTCCATTGGCAAGCCGAGCGCCTCGATATGGAGATGGTCGAGTTCCTCTATCAGGTGGGGTACGTAAGTGTGGAAATCCACGTTCCGCCAAGTCTTCCCACCTTGCCTCCATCCAGTAATGCACTCTGGGATAGCATTAACAAGTTTCTTACCGATTTCGATTGCAGCACGCGGATCCTCAGCCCAGGAGTTCGGAACCTTCAACAATCCAAGGTCGGAGACGGCTTTGATGTGAAAGCCGTCTCCGACCATCCACCACCATCCGTAGCCCACATGCCCATTAAGCGCTGCCATTACTAGATGTAGTATGTCCTCATTTTCGACCGGGAATGGATTCTCCCTCCTCGGTTGTACAGAATTGGCGGGAATTGAACTCAGGAAATGGTAGGCAGTTTCTGGAAATGCTACAGCGATGTTGCTTTGGCCCGGATGTTCATAGCTTGAAATAGTGCGTGATTGATCTTGTAGAGCCTTAATTAAGTCCGCTGTCTCCTTCGTAGGAGTTCGCAGCCATTGTCCTGATATGCGTTTATCTGCGGAGAGCTTATTGATGCTAGGTGCCCGCACAGTCTGCCTATGCTGAAAGGACTGGCGTCGTTCCTCTGCGGACCAGTTCTGCAATCCAGTGGTTTCAATTATTGTGTCATGCGCGTGCCCAAGCAATGCTGTAAGCACTGTAGCGCGCTGGCGATTCTCAGGCGTCCTAACCGTTGGGCTAGCATTGAATACCGTATCGGGGCGATTACTGTAATGGCGCAGGCTGATGATCCTACTACGCCTATCGAACAGGTTCCTTAGAGCCTGCTTGTTCTGCCCAAACGAGATGGACAATGGCACGATGAAGGTGACGACGCCGCCATTGGGATTGGCCAATGCTAGCGCCGTCTCGCAGAAGAGGTTGTAGAGGTCTCCCCCACCGACAGTTTGGTAGAGTTTTTCCTGCGTCAGCCTCTTCCGATCATCCGCCGACATGCTCTTGATCAGTGCCTCGTAGGGAGGGTTGCCGATCACGATGTCAAAACCGCGCCACGGGCTCTCATGGAAGAGCAGCCGTGCATCCGTTCGTGCCGGTTCGCGGGAAAGTAGGTCCGTCGAGGCAAATTGACGCAACTCAGTGCTGGCCAATTCACCTGTGCCCTGCAGCAGACTCTCCAGCCGCGCTCGGAGTTCCCTGTCCTTGTTCTGTAGCTCTCTCTTTGCACTCTCCAAATGAGCATCAAACCACAAGGCCCTATTTGCCCCAATCTCAGCGATAGTCTTGCCGACATTGACATCGGCCATATCTAATTGCGCAGAGCGCCAATCAGGATCAGCCACTGTCTCCAGTGTGTCTGCGCAGACGATGACCGCCTCCAGATTCGGCAGCGCCTCATCCTCTGCAGAAAAGTCGTCTGAATCCTTGCGCGCCCAAATAATTGCGATGAACAGCCGCAACCGCGCTATCTGTACCGCAAGCGGATTGACATCTTGCCCACGTAATTGTCGCTTGATGATGTCCTCCGCTGATTCCTCTACACCCAACTTCTCGAGTGCCCTCCGAATCGCCAAAAGGGTGCTGAATAGGAACGCTCCGGACCCGACTGCCGGATCAAAGATGCGCAACTCCCGAATACGCTCGGCCAGTCGCTTCTTGTCTGACTCATCCAACTCCGGCAGATCGGAATCCGAGTCCGCAAAGAGTTCGAGCAACTGAGTCTCAGCAAGCATTCCGGCATCGTCCTTGACAGCAGTGGTCAGTGCATCCTTGACCATCTCATCGACAACGTCAGCCGGGGTATAGTACGTGCCCTTGGGCTGACGCAGAGGCGACTCGTCCCCGCCTTTTTCAGTGGACGCGATGAGCCGCTCAAACAGGTTGCTCAGCAGTTCGGGGTCCAGTGTTTGCTCGCTCTCGCCGGGCCGATGCTCATCCATCGTCCAGTGATAGCGGGACAATATTGTAAAAAGCCCCGGATGGTCTTTGTCGACGCTCCAATAATCACTCGCCTGCAACTCTAGGTCGTCATCTCCGTCTTGCTTGGCGAATAGTGAACCGTTGAGGAAAGGTGCCCCCTCCAGCGAACTATGAATCGCAGCATTGGGGTGGGTATAGTGCTCATCCCCAAGTACATTCAGTCTTTGATGGAACAGATAGCGCAAGACCTCGTCATGGTAATCGTCGATGTCTTTGCCCAAGCAGCTTGCAATAAATCCAGGTTCAAATATCTCGGGGGGAATGCGGTTTTCCTCTTTCAGAATCCACGCGAACATCACGCGTATGAGATGCCGAAGAACAACCTCTCGTCCACGTTGATCCTTTCCCGCTTGGGCGAGCTTGGTCCACGCAGCGATTTCACCGTAGAACTGTTGACGGAGTGTGGCCACTGCGAAGGGCGACAGCAGCTTCTCTACATTGAGTGGACCGCTCGTGTCTCGAATGAACCCCAGTTGCTGGTCAATTGAGGCGCGTGCCGACGGCGAGGGCAAGGCAGGATCAAACGGGGCGGTCATGTTTACCTGCCCGGCCGCCGCAACTGCCATGCGAGCCGTCATTGACCCGTCCGGCGCAGTTTCGTAGGCAAACACCGCGGACGCATTGGCATAACTGCTCGACGCAACGGTTCGCGCGCATAGCGCCACGTCACCGCGCCTAATTTCCTGGCCGTCCTCAAACCGAAATTTCACCGCCGCAACGGGAATACGGTTCCCTTCGAAGTCAGGATTGTCTGTCTTCAGGGCAGGCCCCTGAGCGACAGCGTAGGTTTCCCAATCAATGTTATGCGAGTCACGCCGGATGCCCGTCAGCGAGTCGGCATTCTCCAATTTATTGCTGATCACCGCATCCTTTTCACCCAGAATCTGTTTCAGAATATCCGCGGGCTCGGTGGTCTCCTGCAGCGTTTCAAACAGCCTGTCTGCTGAAGTACGAACATGCCTTGTGTCAGGAAGAAGTTCGGCTGCAATCGCTTTACTCGAAAGCAATTTGATGAAATCGTCTAGCCTATCCGTTTCCGTATCAAGACGTGTTTGCTCAGATTCGGCCAGTGACCCAAAATCAAAATTCCTCAGATACTCGACATCCATGGACTGAGAGCCACGCTGATACACTCGCCAACGAACGCCGTCAGTCAGAACCCCGATGGTCTTTGGACGGCTTAGCGAATCAACGGCGAGGTAACGTCTAATCTGGCGATCCGGAGAATAAGCGCGCGATTGCCCGCTTGGAACGCGATCAAAATCTGCCCCCAGTCTTTTCGCCTCGACCACAAGCGCGGGATACCCCGCCTGTGTATCAACTGTCCCCAAATAGCAGAGATAGTCTGGACGGCTTAGACTTGCGCCCTCTTCGGAGGTACGGTTCGTCGGCGGGTATCCCAATTCCTCAAGCACCGCATCGATGAGAACAGATCGTGTAGTGGCTTCATTGACGTTGTTGCGCCCGCGCAGATTCTGCACTCCAGCCTGGAGCCTTTCCCGAATACGAATCGCTGTGCCCGCCGTTGTCAACACTTCTCTCCGGATTGGCATTCCGTCCCGCATCTTTCGCTTGCGCTATGCCAATCTCAAGTGCGCCTAGACTAGCAGTTTGCTTTGCTAGCATCAAAGCACGGTGGCACATCCTGTCCGCTCTCCTCCCCCTATACTGTCCCCATGACCATCTACCTTGATCACGCCGCCACTACGCCCGTGGATCCGCGGGTAGTCGAGGCCATGCTCCCCTACTTCACCGGGCAGTACGGCAACCCTTCCAGCATCTATGGGCTGGGGCAGGACGCCGCCCGTGCCATTGACGCCGCCCGTGACCAGGTGGCCGGTGTTCTCAATGCCCGCAATGGTGACATAATCTTCACCGGCGGTGGCACCGATTCCGACAACATGGCCATTCGCGGCGCCGCATACGCCCTCAGGCAGCATGGCAACCACATCATCACGTCTGCAAGTGAGCACCATGCCGTCATCCATACGTGCGAGTGGCTTGAGAACAACGCGGGATTCTCGGTGACCTATCTCAAGTCGGATGGCGAGGGCGTTATCTCAGCCCAACAAGTCGCCGAAGCCATTACTCCCGGCACGATCGTCGTCACCGTCATGTACGTCAACAACGAGACCGGCACGATCCAGCCGATTCCCGAGATCGCGGCCGCTATCCGCCACGCGGAAGACGAGCACGGACATCGCATTGTCTTTCACACGGACGCAGTGCAGGCGGCGGGCTATCTGAACCTCGACGCGCAGGCGCTCGGCATCGATATGCTGAGCCTTTCCGCCCACAAGTTCCATGGCCCCAAGGGCGTCGGCGTCCTCTTCCTGGACCGCGATGCCCCGTTCCAGCCCCAAACGATGGGCGGCAGCCAGGAACGCAATCGCCGCGCCGGAACCGAGAACACAGCCGGTATCGTTGGCACAGGCCTGGCCCTTGAGATGGCCGACAGCGCGCGCGCCGAAATAGTCCCGAACATCGCTAAACTGGCGGCCGATCTTGGTCAGGGAATCCTCTCAACGATTCCCGATGCCCACCTCAACGGGCCTCCACTCGGCGACCCTCGCCGTATGTCCAACAACGTCAACATTTCATTCGCCGGAGTGGAGATCGAATCGGTCCTCATAAATCTTGACATAACAGGAATCGCCGCCTCATCCGGCAGCGCATGCACATCCGGCTCAATCGACCCATCCCACGTCCTCATCGCGATGGGAAAGCCACTTGAGCTAGCCCGCAACAGCCTCCGCCTCACACCAGGGCGTGAGAATACTGATGCGGACGTCGACCGCGTCCTTGAAATCCTGCCGGAAATCATTCGGCGCGTTCGGTCACTGGGCGGGAGGCGCTGAGACCTCAGCTGCCCTATTCCTTGCGGCGTGCGGCCAGAGGAAAGCCCTAAAGTCCGACGTTACGCGAGGAAGTCACGGAGGCGGCGGCTGCGGGTGGGGTGGCGGAGCTTACGCAGCGCCTTGGCCTCAATCTGGCGAATACGCTCGCGTGTAACGCTGAATTCGCGTCCAACTTCTTCCAGCGTGCGGCTGCGCCCGTCGTCAAGACCGAAGCGGAGCTGAAGGACCCGGCGCTCACGACCGCTGAGCGTGTCGAGCACACTGCCGATCTGTTCCTTGAGGAGCTGATAGGAGGCGGCGTCGGCGGGAGCGAGGGCTGCCTTGTCTTCAATGAAGTCGCCAAGATGGGAGTCTTCCTCTTCGCCGATGGGGGTTTCGAGGGAGACGGGTTCCTGGGAGATCTTGAGGATTTCACGGACGCGGTCCGGGGTAATCTCCATCTGCTCGGCGATTTCCTCTGTGGTCGGCTCACGCCCAAGTTCCTGGACGAGGCGGCGATTCTCACGGAGGAGCTTGTTGATGGTCTCAACCATGTGGACAGGGATGCGGATGGTGCGGGCCTGGTCCGCGATGGAGCGGGTAATGGCCTGCCTGATCCACCACGTGGCGTAGGTGGAGAACTTGAAGCCCTTGCGGTAGTCAAACTTTTCCACGGCGCGGATGAGGCCGATGTTTCCCTCCTGGACGAGGTCGAGGAGGTTCATGCCGCGTCCGATGTACTTCTTGGCGACGCTGACGACGAGGCGGAGGTTGGCCTCCGTCATGCGGCGTTGGGCCATCTCACCATCGCGGCGGATCTCATCAAGATATTCGCGGCATTCTTCCTGCGTCATCTCGACGGCCTCGTGAATGTCCTGGGTGGAGAGGAAGAACGGGATGGTCTCCAAGGTGAGCGAAGGAGCGAAGGTGCGGAGGAAGGGTGTGGGAAGCAGCCATCGTTGGAGGGAGAATTCAATAATCTCCTTCTCAACATCCTCGGGTTCGCGGCCCAGTTTGGTGGCAAATTCCTCGGCGAGTTCGTGGTGCATCTCGATGTCGATGGTTTTTTGGACATCCGGGGATTCCTTGAGGGTGAGGAGGTTACAGGGGGTCTCAAGTTCAAGGTGTTCAATGATGATATTGGCGAGTTCAGCATGGGTTGTGAGCTTATTGAGAAGATGGATGGCGATGTCACCGATAGACGCGTTGCGTCCTGTTGTTTGGCGGATCTGAAGCTCTAGTTCGTGAAGCTGTTTCCAACCCTCAGCCTTGCGAGCCAGGTTCTTTTCCTGACGAGCATTTAGGAGATCAACACGTCCGATTTCACGCAGGTACATGCGCACGGGATCGTCAAGCGATTCAGCATCCGCAATATCCGCTTCAGCTTCTGCCTCGATACGCTGGGCCTCCGCCCACTCTTCGCGGGACGCAGGCCAGTCCACTTCAGGTTTTCCATTGTTGGGCAAAGCTCTAAGTAAAGCCGAGGACGCTGAGGGGTCCAGAGTAACGACGCCATTGGCTACCTTTTGGGAAAGGGAGCCGGCCTCTTCGTCACCGAGGTTAATCACACCGGATTGCCAGGTCATACTGTTCCTCCGTTCCTCTATTCGTTGCGGGTGTTTCTGTTCCACGTGCCGTATTGGACGGCTCGTAGTTGTTCGATGCGTTCAGAGAATTGCGCTCTCATCTCATCGGTGATTGCACGGAGCGTGTCCGCCTCTTCGTCATCATCTTCGGCGAGTGATGCAACGGCCTCCGCGGCCTCAAGTTCATCCTTCTTGAGTTGGCGTTCCCACATGCCGCGGACAACATCACTTAGGGCCTTTGATTGGCCGCGGCGGTCAAGTGGGGATCGGATGTCCTTTCGGAGGTCTTCCGCGTCGGAGCTGACCAGAACCTCAGCGCGTGTTACCGGATCAGCGGTGTTGAGAATCTGCCACATCTCGCGGAACTGCGGATCCCAGAAGAAGTGTGGCGGGACTTCAGGCAGGTCCAGGCGCTGCCACGCGTCAAAAATCTCATTGTCATAAGTGAGAACGAGAGCGAGGAGCTGTCGTTCAATAGCATCGCTGCGGTTTTCTTTGAGGGCGTCTGCGCCGATGGCCGGCAATTCGCCGTTCTGTGTGGGCGCCGGACGGTTGGCCCGATCCTGTCGGGGCGGGCGTTGGCGGCGCTCGGGGCGTCCGACAGCTGCCTCAAGGGTTCGCTCCTCAATCTTGAGGGCGGCGGCAAGGCCGCTGAAGGCCTGCTGCTGTTCAAATGGGTTATCGAGTGCGGTGATGAGGGGGAAGATACGATTGACGGCTTCCAGCCTGCCCTCAGGTGTTGCGGCCTCCGGTTGAGCGGCTTCGCGTTGGATGAGGTATTCAAGGATCGGGGTGGCCTCTTCAACTCGCCTGCGCCAGTCATCGGGGTCGTTGCGGATCACATCGTCAGGGTCGCGGTCAGTCGGGAGATTGATTATTCGGAGCTTGGGCAGTTCACGCCGGACGCCCATTGGGACGGCGGAGTTGGAAACACGGACAACCTCGCGTCTAAAGATGTCAAAGGCTCCCTCAAGGCTTCGACGTGTGGCTTCTTCTCCAGCAGTGTCAGGGTCAAGGGCGAGCGCGTAGCGACGAGCCATGTTGCGCACCAGACTGACCTGTCGCTCGGTGAGTGCCGTGCCCATAATGGCGACCACGTTGCCGAAGCCGGCCTGGTGAGCCTGCAAGGCGTCCATGTAGCCCTCTACAAGGACGACTTCACCCCCGGCGCGAATGGCCTGCTCTGCGCGGTCGATAGCAAAGAGCGCGCCGCTTTTATCAAAGAGGGGCGTTTGCGGCGAGTTCAGATACTTGGGCTGTGACTCGTCAAGGGCACGGGCACCGAAACCGATGACTCGGCCCTTGCCGTCACGAATGGGAAACATGAGTCTCTCCCGGAAGCGGTCGTAGGATCCCTCGCGCTCGCCATCGCGCTCAATGATGAGCCCGGCGGCGAGCATCTGCTCTTCCGTGTGGCCAAGATCAGCGAGGTGGCCCTTGAGTGATTCCCAGCCCTTGGGGGCCATGCCGAGCTGGAAGTCCTTGACGGTGTCTTCATTGATGCCGCGCTCCGTCAGATAACGAAGCGCCTGCTCACCGGCGGGCGAAAAAGTTAGGATGCGATGGAAGTAGTCGGCGGCGTTCTGGAGGGCGGTGTACAGGACATCGTTCTGTTTGCGCTGGGCTTCGTCCTGACGACGGTTGTCAGGGATTGTTACACCGGCGCGCTCGGCAAGCCGTGACAATGCTTCCGAGAAGGTGAGGTTGTCCGCGCGCTGAATGAACGAGAAAGCGTCCCCGCCGGTGCCGCACGCTCCGAAGCAGTGCCAAGAGCCGCGCTCCGGGAAAACGATGAACGAGGGGGTGTTCTCATTGTGGAATGGGCAGTTGGCCTTGAAGTTGCGACCGGCCTTCTTGAGGGGCACGCGCGACTGGATAAGATCGACGATGTCGGTGCGGGCCTTGACGTCATCAACGACAGTCATAGCGCCACCTCAGCCAACGGCATCTCAGGGACGCGGCCTGCCCTAAGATCCTGAGCTGCCCGCGCGGCGAATTGGTCAGTCATACCAGAGATGTAGTCGACGGCCCGTCGGTTCGGCTCGTCGCCGGGACGGGCGTAGCCCTCCGGTATCAGCTCCGGGTTGTTGACGAGGGCGTCCCAGAGTGTCTCAAGGATGTTGAGTGGGTCTTCACTCTGTTCACGCGCGGCGACGAGATAGACGTTTTCGAAGAGGAACTCTCGCAGATCGATTACTGCCTGGAGAACGGATTGACTCATTTCGATTGAAGGGCGATCTGTGCCGACGGATTCGCCTTCACCGGTGACGGCCCACGAGGTTTCAACGAGGTCCGCGATGATTGTGTTCAGGCGCTCGGCATGACGGCTGCCGAGTGTCCGGCGGACGTGAACGGGGATGTCATCAGGATCGATAACGCCGGCACGGATGGCATCGCCAATGTCATGGTTGACGTAGGCGATGGCGTCGCTGAGGCGGCAGATTTCGGCTTCAAGGGTGACTTCGGCTTCGGCGCGGCGGATGGGACGAAGACTGCCGCGGCCCTTGGAGTGGTTGACGACTCCCTGCCGAACCTCCCACGTGAGGTTGAGGCCCCTGCCCTCTTTCTCGAGAATGTCGACCACGCGCAGGCTCTGTTCCGCATGACGGTAGCCGCTTGGGATACGCGCGTCAAAGAACTCTTCCCCCAAGTGGCCAAACGGGGTGTGACCGAGGTCATGTGCTAGCGCGATGGCTTCCGTGAGGTCTTCATTGAGGCGGAGCGCACGGGCTATGGAGCGCGCAATCTGTGCCACCTCGATTGTGTGAGAGAGACGAGTGGAGAAGTGGTCACTGACCGGGGCGATGAATACCTGTGTCTTGTGCTTGAGGCGGCGGAATGCCTTCGAATGGATGACACGGTCACGGTCGCGTTGGTACTCGGTCCGCATAAAGGAAGGCTCTTCGGGAACGCGCCGTCCCTGCGTTTTATGGCTAAGTTGAGCAAACGGGGAGAGGGTGTCCTGCTCCAGCCGCTCAAGGCGCAGACGGATACGATGATCGTTCATCGACAGCGTCGTTTTCCCGGCCTCTCCTGTGCTTTGCTGTTCCTGACCAGCCCGGTGAACAGCTTTCAGCACAAATAAAAATAGCCCCTGTCAAGGGTTCAGGAACAACGATACCCATGCATACCGAGGGTGTCAAATGTTTTAAAGTTCGCGATCACTGTTGCTGGGCCAGTTTAGTTCGTGTTCCGCGTTCCGGCGTCGACGTTCTGATTGGGTCTTAGATTCTTCGCTGCGCTCAGAATGACAGTGGTCGCAGGCGGTATGGCGAGGGAGTTTATTCAGGGCGGAGGGCGCTTTTTGTGGGGATGGCGTAGGGAGGCGCAGGGACGATGTAGTGGGTGGGGCCAGGGGGAAAAAGAGTTTCTGCAGTGAGGGCCGGAGTACGGCGGGAGTCGTCCCGAAGGATCATGACGTGATAGGCGAAGAATGCGGCAGCGGGAAGAACGATTGAGAGGCCGGGGATGAGGGCATCGTCAAGGAAACCCGAGCCCTGTCCAAGGATCTCTGTGAGGACGGCGGCGAGGAGGGTGATTAGCGTTATGAGAGTGGTACCGCCGAGGGCAATCAGGGTGACATAGAGATAGATGCGTCGGATGAGACTATTCGGATCGGCGCGGACGACGCGCCACCAAAACGTAAACCAGAGGGGCGCTCCGACGATGATCATGGTTAGAGCGACGGCAAGTGCTTCGGCGTCGTCTTTCGCCGGGGAGAGGAGGTCGCCTTCAGTCAGCAGGAAGAGGATGGTCATGATAAGAACCATGACGCCCGGTACGAGGGCTATTAGGCCGACGGCGGACATGATGTATTTGAATGTGACTGAGAGGTGGGGGGATTCGGTGAGGGACGAGGGTTGGATTCCGGCCTGCGCCGGAATGACGGTTGGTACTTTGCGGGTGGCGTCCCGGCGAATGATTGACCAGTGGTAGGCGAGGAGGGCGAGGCCAATCAGGAGGGAGATGGCGGGGAGGATGAATTGCCTGATGTAGGCGACAGTAGTTGTGGTGTCGTCTGCGCCGACAAGTTTGGCGATGACGAAATAGATCGCTGCTGCCGCTCCCCAAAGCGCCAGGGATGCGCCGCCGATAAATGCGAAGCCATATAAGTAGACCTGCCTAAGGACGGATTCTTCGTCGCGGTTGGCGACGGTTTCCCACTGGACGACCCATGCGACTGTTCCGACGATGGCCCACGAGGCGGTTGTTCGCAGGGCGTCCAGATCTGTTTCGCCCGTGATCAGCAGGTCCGTGTCGGCCAAGGCAACGCCCGAGGCGATGTAGGCGAGTGCGGCGAGGATCCAGAAGGCCCCTGTGACGGCGGTGGTAAGGAACAACACGCTGAGGCCGTAGATACGCCATCGTTGGACTGTTTGGGCACGGCTGCCGGGCTGGCCTTCTAATTTCTCGCGTCGCCAGAGGTAGTACCAGAGGGCGGCAGCGACGATGATGCCGCCAATGTGCTCTAGGCCGTCGTCGTCGAGTGCAAGCTGCTCGGCGACCTGTATTCCGCCAAAGAACATGTAGAGGGCGGCAAGGAAAAGCGCGCCATGCACGTACAGCTTGCGCAGGGCGGATGCTGCTTCTTCGGGGTGGTTTTTTGCGGCGCGGCGGAGGATGAGCTCATGCGCGGCCCAGACCGGAAGGGCGACGATGACCATAGCGATCCACGTGGCGTCCGGTGTGTCGCCGCTGAGAAGACCGCCCAATGAGCCGGTTAGATCGGTGGCAAGGCCGTATGCCCCCTGAAGGAGGATCCAGGATGCCGCGAATGCGGCGAGATAAACGTATGAACGCTGGGGAATGCTCATGATGAGGATACTGATGGTGTGGGGGGCGGTTCGCGTTCGCAGAAGTCTTCGCGGATGTCTCCAAGCTCTATGGGCCATTCCGAATCTGAGATGAGCCAAAAGCCATCGGCTGAGCGTTGGAGGTCGAACGCATACTCGGCAGTGTTGCCCTCTTCGGGGAGCTGGAAGAGGCCAGGCTCGCGACGATACGTGACGCCGACGGTGATGCTGACTGAGTCACTACCCAACTCTTCGACATCGCCAAGCCGGACACGGCGTTCATCGAGGGAGGTGTATCGCAGGCGATTCCGGAACTCGTCTTCGACGCAGGCGGTGGCATTCTCTTCGGTCACGAGGGCGAGGGCGGTATTGACGTCTTCGTCGATCATGGCGCGGATGTATCGCTGGACGGTGCCTTCCGGTGTGTTGGGTGGATAGTCGGCCTCCTCCTCCTGAATGAGACGGGGGAGGGCGATTGCCAGGACGACAAGGACAATGACTGCGGCGACAATTCCGACAAGGATCCGGGTTGATGAGTCCATAGGAGCATTGTACGCAGGGGAGTGTGGGTCAGGGCATGTCGTCAACGTGGAACTTGATATCCCTCTCGACGGTAAGGCCGACGAGGGCGGCACGGAGTGGGGTTGTGCCGCTTCGAGGGACATGGAGGAGGAGGGTGATGCTGACAGCGGTATCAAGTGAAGCAACGGACGTCGTTTCAATCGTGGCGCCCGCGCGTTCAATAGCGCCAAGGATATCGTCGACAATGCCGGGAAGATCGACAGCGATCGCTGTGAGGATGACGCGGGCGTTGGTGTTGTCGTCGTTGGGTGACATGGGGGTAGGATAGCGCGAGTGGCAGGGGACCACCCCTCACCCTAGCCCTCTCCCTGAGGGGAGAGGGGATCAATGGAGGTTGTGATGGCGCGGGAGATGGTGGAGACGGTTAGGGGGCCGATGGCGGCGAGCGAGTTGGGTTTCACCTTGTCACATGAGCATGTGATTGTCGGGTTCCCGGGCATCAAGGCAACGTATCCGGAGCTGATGGACTGGGAAGGGATCGAGTCGGGGGGCATAGCGATGCTTTCCGAGGCGCGGGCTGAGGGTCTGGATTCGATCATGGACGCCACGCCTTTCGAGCTGGGTCGTGACGTCCTGATGTTGAAGCGTGTGTCCGAGGGGTCCGGGGTGAATATTATCGCGTCGACGGGAACGTACGTGGATATTCCTCGTCTCATCTGGTTCACACACCCCGACCGAATGGCGGCGGTTTACGTGCGTGAAATTGTGGAGGGGATCGAGGGGACAGGTATCAAGGCGGGGATGATAAAGGTCGCAGATAACAACTATGAGCTTTCAGACGCGGAGGCGATGGTGCTGCGAGCAGCGTCACGCGCGTCCAACGAGACGGGAATCCCAATCACGACGCATACGCAACCGCTGAACAAGGTTGGGGAGTCGCAGTGGATCATCTTCGCCGAGGAGGGAGTGGATCCTTCGCGCGTATGCATCGGGCATTCATCGGACGCCACGGATTTCGATTACCTGGCGAACCTTGCACGGGAGGGAGTCTTCCTGGGGATGGATGAGCTGCCGGGCCACCAGTTGAATGAACCGTGGCGGGACAAGGCGGACATGGTGAAGCGACTTCTGGACGCGGGATTTGAGCGACAGCTGATGCTGTCGCATGACTGGTCGGTGAAGAGACACCCGGATGATTCATGGGGAGCTTCGGAGGAGAAGCATCGGCAGGTGAACCCGGACGGGTACGCATTCATCGGCCGCCGGTTCGTGCCCTATCTACGTGAGATGGGCGTAGGAGAAGAGGCCATTCAGCTGATAACGGTAGACAATCCGCGACGGTTTTTGGCTGGGGGATAGGCGCGGGAGCCTTTACTTTTTGCCCTAACTTCCGCCGACTGAGCGGAGTTCGGATTCGACGCGGAGGAAGGCAAGTTTGGTTGATGGCAGGGCGCTACTATGGTGATAGGCATACTGAAGTTGAAGGGTGTTTTCCGGGATGGATGTTGAGACGGGTTTTGTGGCGGCCCTGGTCCTGGGGTTTTTGCTTGGGCTGAAGCATGCGACGGACGCTGATCACGTCGTTGCCGTATCGACGATCGTGGGTGAGAGCCGCAATGTGTGGCGCGGGGTGTGGATTGGCGGGGCGTGGGGGCTTGGCCATACGACGCCGTTGATGATCCTCGGTGTCGTTATCCTGGCGTTTCGTGGGCTGCTGAGCGGGTATGAATCGATAGCGCACATATTTGAGTTCGGGGTTGGCGTGATGATGGTGCTACTGGGGGTGCAGGTGTTTTGGAACCTGGCCCGTGGCCGCCTGCACGTCCATCAGCATAGCCACGACTCGGTCCAGCATGTCCATATCCACGGGACGCATGGTCCTGAGGCAGAAGCTGCGGCAGAGGTGGAGTCCGGGCACGGTTTCTTCCATTTGGGAAGGCCGTTCTTCCGGGTGAAGTCCTACTCGATCGGCGTCGTACACGGTCTGGCGGGCAGCGCGGCGGTGATGCTTGTTTTGCTGCAGACGCTGCCATCGTTCTGGGCGGGCATCGGGTACCTGGTCCTATTCGGAATAGGAACGGTGCTCTCGATGGGGATAATCACGGTCTTGCTGAGCGTGCCGTTCGCTCTTGTGGGGAACAAGGGGACAGCCAACCGCGCAATTTCGGCAGTCGCGGGGTCAGCCAGCGTGCTGTTTGGGGCGGCTCTGATGTCTGACATCTCATTGGGCACGGGGTTCGTGCCGTTTTAGGGGAAAATTAAAAGAGAAAGCCCCCTCCCGGCTAATCGGGATGGGGCTTTCCTTTTGGATCTTGGTCTTACTTGGCGCCGTTAGAGCCGCCGTTGTGGGTGGTCCAGAAGACGCGCTCTGGGTTAAGGGGGATCTCCCGGTGGCGGATGCCCGACGCGCGGCTGACGGCGTTGCCGACGGCCGGGAGCGGCGGGATGATCGGCACTTCACCGACACCCCTGACGCCAAGCGGGTTCTCCGGCGCGGGACCGCCGACGAAGATTGTCTCAATCATCGGCAGGTCGAGCGCGGTGGGCATGCGGTAGTCGAGGAAGTTGGCGTTCTTGAGAATGCCATCGTCACCCCACTCGTAGTTCTCCCAGAGCGCCCAGCCGACGCCCTGTGCCACTGCGCCCTGCACCTGGCCTTCAACGGCCATCGGGTTGATGGCGCGGCCGGGGTCCTGGAATGCGGTGTAGCGGGCGATGGTTGCACGGCCGGTGTCGTCGTCGATCTCGACCTCGGCGATCTGGACGCCGGAGCTGGTGACGGGTCGGACGCCGGTGGCGAGGCCGTTGCCAATGACCGCTCCCAAGCCCATTCCCACGCTCTTGAACGCGAGCTCTGAGAGCGTGATTGACTGCTCCGGGTTGTCACGCAGAGTGAATGTGCGATCCGAGTACTCAACGTCCTCAGAGTTCGCCTGGAATCCCTCTGCGGCCAGCTCCTTGAGTTGGCTGATCACGTCTTCGGAGGCATTCTTGACGGCCATGCCGGTGACGTAGGTTATGCGACTGCCCCACGAGCCATCGCTGTAGCCGACGGAATCGGTATCACCGACGGTGGAGCGAACCTCCTCGACGGTGACGCCAAGCTCTTCGGCGGCGATCTGCGCCATGGATGTGCGCGTGCCGGTGAGATCAACGGAACCGACAATCAGACTGAACGTCGCGTCCTTGTTGAGCTGGATGGTTGCGGTGGAGGTTCCGGAGCCCTCTCGGCGCATGCCAATAGCGACACCGCGTCCGCGGCCCTCAGGCACGGGCGATGTCCAAGAGTCATGATTCTTGACGGTCTCGAGGATTTCCTTGAATCGCGTAACTGGCAGTGCCATGCCATCGCTCATCGGCTCGCCGTCGTCCGTCATATTGGCGATACGGAGATCGATGGGGTCCATGTCCAGCGCCTGGGCAAGCTCGTCCATCATCGTCTCGATGGCGAATGCACCCTCCGGGAGACCCGGGGCGCGGTAGGCCTGCGAGCGAGACTTGTTAGTGAGTACGTCGTAGCCGTCTGCCTGGAAATTAGGGAGCTTGTAGGGTGAGAGGCCAGCGACGAGGATGTTGTTCACGTAAAGCGCGGAGCCGGGGAGGCATCCGGCATCGAGGTAGAACTTGGCCTCAAATGCGGTGACCTCACCCTTCTTGTTGGCGCCTGCCTTGACCCAGACGTATGCGTCCGGCGCGGGGCCGGTGGCGCGGAAGACCTCATCCCGGCTGAGAACCGTCTTGACGGGTGATCCGGTCTTGAGCGCGAGCAGTGCCGTGGGAAGCTCAGGGACGGTGAATCCCTTGCCGCCGAAACCGCCGCCGATCTCCAAGGGCACGACGGTGACCTTGTTGAGGGGGAGCTGAAGCAGGGCGGCGTTCTGGCTCTTGTTGGCGAAGGATGCTTGCGTGGTGGTGTAGATGGTGATGTGGCCGGTGGCGTCCACATCCACGGTGCAGGCCTGGGGCTCGATGTAGCCCTGGTGCACCATACCGACGCGGTATTCGGCTTCGCGGACGACTTCCGCCTCCTCGTAGCCCTTGGCGACATCGCCGCGAGCAAGTTCCATGTGAACAGAGACGTTGGTGGGCTTGTCGCTGCGTCCCTCAAGGCCGCGTGTGCGGACTTCTTCATGGATGATCGGCGCATCGTCCTTGATAGCGTCCTCGATGCCGACGACGGCCGGGAGCGGCTCATAGTCGACCTTGATGAGTTCAAGCGCCTCTTCCGCGATGTGGGGGGACGTCGCTGCGACGGCGGCGACGGGGTGGCCGTGGAAGAGGACACGATCCGATGCCATCAGAAACTGGCGCAGATAGACTGCGTCCAATGTGACCTCACCACCAACCTGCTCGTCTGAATCGAGCGAGGGCAGGTCCTTGTGAGTGACGACGGCCTGGACGCCGGGATAGGCCTCCGCAGCGGAGGTGTCCAGGCTCTTGATGCGGGCGTGGGCGTACGGGCTACGCAGGATCTTGCAGTGGAGCGTGCCCGGCAGCGTGAGATCCGGGGCGTAGACGGCCCGTCCCTTGACGCGCTCGACAGCGTCGACACGCACGATAGGCTGTCCGATAGCCTTTTCAGGTGTTGCAACCATGTTTGTTTACCTCCATGGCGGGTCGTCACTGAACCCGCTTCCCCTGTTGCCGCCGGTTGCCGAACGAAGCCTATACGGCGACAGGGTTAGTTTAGCGGATTTTGGGGAGCGTGGGGGGCGAGGGAGGGGGACTTCGCTTGGGCGCACCTATAATGGCAGCGGTGTTGTCTGGTGTGAAATTGATTTGGCGGCGCGAGGGGAACGCAATGTGCGGGGGGGAATGCCACGGTTTCCAGCCTTAGGCTACTGATTGTAGTTTGCGCGCTGTTCACGGCGGCATTGCTGGTCGTGGCCGGGTGCGATGCGGATGAGCCGGGTGTCCCGGCAGACACCGAGGGCGACTCTGTCACGGAAGACTTGCCGGCGACTCAAGCTCCGTTCGATCTCAGCATGATCGCTACTCCGACAGCGATTCCGAGACCGACGTATACGGCGACGCCTAGTGCGACACCGACGGCGACAGCAAAGCCCGAACACACTTCACTTGGGAATGAGGCATATACGTTCCTTTCGACATTCCTGGAGAATCACAACCGACGCGAATCTGGCACTGAGGGCGAACGCTCAGCAGCCCTGGCGATTCGAGACGAGCTGGACAGCCTGGGCTACATGACCACGGTGGAAGGGTTTGATGTCGGATATCTACCGTCTGACGTCTCATTTGTTCTCCAGACAAATGCAGGGCCAGTGCAAATCGCTGCAGAATCGACTGCCCTACAGTTTTCGTCGCATGGAGAGGCGACTGGAGAGTTGGTGTATCTGAAGCAGGCACTGGAAGGCCAAGTGCCTTCGGGCGGGCTTGAGGGGAAAATTGCGCTGATCGAGCGGGGAGTCGATTTCTTTTCCGACAAAGCAAATCGCGCCGCGCTTGCCGGAGCCGAGGCGGCAATCATCTTTAACCATAGTCCCAGCACTTTTACGGGATACCTTGTGGAAAGGTCGCCCATCCCGACGGTGGGGATAAGTGGGGATGCCGGACAGGAACTCCTTGGCGCCATGGATAGGGGAATCGTTGAGTCCAGCGTTGTTGTGACCGGGGCCGAGGTTCGGTCCATGAATGTGATCGCCGAGAAACGGGGGACTCAGCGTGATGGAGGTGTTGTGTACCTCACGACATACTTGGATGCGGTTGCAGACGTGGATGGAGCCAACGATAACGGATCTGGTATCGCCAGTTTGATGACGATTGCTCGACACGTCTCGGCTCGTCAGTATCCGTTTACTGTCAAAGTGGGGTTTTTCGGCTCTCTCCATTCCTCGGATATCGGCACGGATCGGGCCGGAGGCCGATACCACGTGAACCAGCTAGATGCGACAGACGTGTCAGGCATACGTGCCGTCGTCAACATGTATATGAGTGGTTCAGGCGATGTTCTCCATTTCGGCGGCACACCGGTCAACAGGTCCATCATGAACCGCATCGCGCAGAACCTATCAATACGCATTCAGGAGGACGGTGGACTCGAAAGAACTGATGCGCAAGCCTTTGATGAGCGGGAAATCAATACCATCACGCTGACTGGAAACGACTACACTCATCACCATATAGCCACAGACACTATCGACAACATCGACCGAACCCTGTTGGGTCAGACCGTGAAGCTCACCCTCGGTTTCCTGGATATGCTGGCAGATGAGCGGTGAGGGATAGGCCCCTCCACTCTAATCTAATCCTCTTCCCGAGAGCGGGACTGTGCTATTTATCCATATTTGCCATGTCTACGGCGGCGCGGGCTATGATTTTGGTGCAGTCTACGACGCGTTTTATCTCGGTGCCGTACTCGCGGATGATGGTGTGGCCTCCGGGGCCGTAGCAGAGGGAGTCGCAGCCGGCATTGGTGTAGTGGCCGGAATCGTTGAATGCGTTTGAGGATATCCAGCCGGGCTCCTCGTTCCTGACCTCACGGTGATATTTGACAATGGTCTGGTTGAGAAAGTGCTCCGGGGGCAGGTCGATTCCGTAGGCCTCGGTCTTCAGGCTCTGCCATTCGGGGCGGTTGGTAGCGGGCGGTCGCTCGATCTCCCATTTGAAATCGGGATCGCCGTCGGCGACGCCCCTGATGACGTCTTCAATCTGTCGCTGGATGTCATCGTAGTCCTGTCCCGGGAGGCCGCGGACTTCCAGGATGGCAGACGCGAAATCCGGGACGTAGGAGGCGCGCCAGTGGGCGTATTGTCGGCCGATTCCGCCGTTGATGCCTCCGACAATAAGGCGCGGGAGGCCGGGGAACTCGTCGCGTCGCGGGGAATCGAATTCAAAGCCCTCGAGAGCGGTGATGATGCGCGCCAACTTCTCTGCGGCGTTGACGTAACTCATATTGTGCATCGCGCCGATCCACGCTGCTTCACCAATGGTGTGGACGAGGAATTGGATTGCGCCGGCGTGGAGTGGAAGCAGTTCCATGCCGGTGGGCTCCGGGATGATGCAAACATCGCCAATCAGGCCGCGCTGGACAAGGTCGACGGCCCCTACCCCACCCTGCAGTTCGCCGACGACGGCGGTCATGAGGAGATCGCCTCGCATCTGGATGCCGGCGCGGTGGAGTGCGATAAAGGCTGCGGCTGCGGCCGCGACGCCGGCCTTCATGTTGATGAGGCCATGGGCGTAGATCATGCCGTCTTCGATCTTGAATTCCCACGGATCGCCTTCGAAGTACATCGGGACGGGATCAATGTCCATGTGGCCATTGAACATGACGTTTTTGCCGCCGCCGGAGCCCTCCATCTTGTAGTAGAGGTTGGGGCGGCCGGGCTCGTCCGCGACGTCTATGAGGTCGGCATTGATGCCGCGTTCTGCGAGCCACGCCTGGAGTTCTGCCATGGCGCTGGCCTCATGCGGCGGGAAGCTCTGGTGCTGGTGGAGCCGTCGCATCAACTCCACGATTTCTGCTTCATCGATGTGGGCGTCAATCTGCGCGCCGATGTCGGTTGTCATAACACACCCCCTGTGTTGTGCGGACACGTTACCACGAGAGGGGGTGTTACGGCAGCATGATTGGGTTACTTGTCCATATTTGCTATGTCGACGGCGGCACGGGCGATGATCTTTGCGCAGTCCACCACCCACTTCACCTCCACACCGTACTCCCGCATGAACATCCTTTGGGCGCTGGGTCCGTAGCAGACTGACACACAGCCGGCGTTGGTGAAATGGCCAGAATCAGCCCAGGCGTTGGAAGACATCCAGCCCGGGGCTTCGTTCCGTACCTCACGGTGGTGCTTGGCGATGGTTTGGTTCAGGAAGTGTTCGAGAGGCAGGTCAATGCCATAGGCTTCGGTTTTCAGGCTCTGCCATTCGGGCGCGTTGGTGGCAGGTGGCCGCTCAATCTCCCATTTGAAATCGGGATCGCCATCGGCGACGCTCCTGATGACGTCCTCGATCTGACGCTGGATGTCATCGTAGTCCTGTTCCGGGAGGCCGCGCACTTCCAGGATGGCAGATGCGAAATCAGGGACATAAGAAGCCCGCCAGTGTGCATATTGGCGCCCGATGCCGCCGTTGATGCCGCCGACGATGAGGCGTGGCAGGCCGGGGAACTCCTCACGCCGCGGGGAATCGAACTCAAAGTCCTTGAGGGCGATGACAATACGGGCAAGATTCTCAGCGGCGTTGACGTGCTTCATGTTGTGCATCGCGCCGATCCACGCCGATTCGCCATAGGTGTGGACCAGGAATTGGATTGCGCCGGCGTGAAGTAGAAGCAGTTCCATGTCGCTGGGTTCGGGGATGATGCACACATCGCCCAGCAGGCCGCGCTGCACAAGGTCGACGGCCCCTGATCCACCCTGCAGCTCGCCAACAACGGCGGTCATCAGCACATCGCCGCGCATGGGGATGCCAGCCCTGTGGAGGGCGATAAAGGCTGCCGCCGCGGCGGCGACGCCGGACTTCATGTTGACGAGGCCGTGACCGTACACCTTGCCGTCCTCAATCTTGAATTCCCACGGATCACCCTCGAAGTTCATAGGGACGGGATCAATGTCCATGTGTCCGTTGAACATGACGTTCTTGCCGCCGCCGGTGCCCTCCATCTTGTAGTAGAGGTTAGGGCGGCCGGGTTCATCTGCTACGTCGATGAGGTCGGCATTGATGCCGCGTTCTGCGAGCCATGCCTGGAGTTCAGCCATGGCGCTTGCCTCATGCGGCGGGAAGCTCTGGTGCTGGTGGAGCCTTCGCATGAGGTCCACAATCTCTGCTTCGTCGATATGGGCGTCGATCAGCGCGCCGATGTCGTTGGTAGTCATGGCGTGTTCCCCTCCCCCGTTGCCCCTTTGAGGGGATAGTACAGCATGGGGGTTGAATTCCGGCTTTCGCCGGAATGAGGGGAGGGCGACGAGGGGAGACTCGTTGCCGGGTTACACTCTCGCGTTGCGGAGGGCGTGCTGGGGGCCTTCAGGAAGTTGCCAGTCTCGGTAGTAGGCACGGATATAGGGATCCAGTTCTTTCGCGGCCTGTCGGCGGGTGAGGACTTCCGGCGGGGGGCCACCCTGGAGAGCTTCCTGGATGCGCATGGTGATGGCGGGGACGTTGAGTGTGGGGAATTCGCCGTTGTTATAGACGACGCGGCCATCGATTAGCACGGTTCGGACGTCGCGCCCACGAGCACGCGAGACCAGAACTTCAAGGGGATCAAGCTCGCTATCGAGATAGGGGTAGGAGACGCGGTCCCAGTTGAGCATGACGATATCGGCGCGTTTACCAGGCTCGAGGCTGCCGATGTGTTCATCTAGGGTGAGGGCTTTCGCGCCGCCGAGCGTGGCCATGTGGAGCAGTTCGCCGGGAGTGACGTGGCGGTTATCGAGGCCGGGGACGCGGTGGAGGCGCTGGCTGAGTCCGATCTCCTGCAGCAAGTCATCGTCGTCATTTATGCCGACGCTGTCCGTGCCGATTCCAACATTTACGCCTGCGTCCAGCATGGCGCGGACTGGGGCGATGCCGCTATGGAGTCTGAGGTTGGAGCTGGCGTTGTGGCTGACTGAGGTGCCGGTTTCGGCGAGGATGCGGATGTCATCCTCCGTGACCCAGACGCAGTGGGCGTAGGAGACGCCGGAGCCGACCATACCGATGTCCGCGAGTCGTTGAACAGGGGACTGGCCCGTAGTGCGGTTGGCATAGAGACGCTGGTAGACGGTCTCAAGGACGTGGGTGTGGACGCCCATGTTGTTGGCGCGGGCTGTGTCCACGATTCGGCGGAGGGTGTCTTCATCCGCCCAATGGTAGCCCGAGGGGCTGAGGAGAATACGGACGGCCTGCGGATCCGGTTTCTCGTAGCGCTCATGGAGGTCTAGAACGAGGTTGAGGTTGTCCTCAAAGGCGACGCGAGAGCCTTCAACGACGGCTCGGGCAGTCTGCGAGAGATCATCCGGGAGGCCGGCGAGGAACTCATCGTCGTCGCCGTAGACGAGGAAGCACTGTGAGCGGAATCCGATGGAAAACGCGGTGCGCATACCCACTTCGCGGAACGCGGTCAGCGTGCCCTCGGCTTCTCCAAGAGGCCCGGCCTGATTGAACATGACGGCGGTGGTGCCGGATCGGAGCTGTTGCATGAGGGTGTAGAGGCCCATGAGATAGGAGTCCATGGGCTTGCGACCCCATGCGAGATTCAGCCACGTCTCGAGCGCGCCGTCGGGCTGTCCCAGCTGCATGTAGGAAACGCCGCGGCCATGGTGGTGGGCGTTGACGAGGCCGGGAAGCACGAAATGAGAGCCGTCCCCGATGACGTCTGCGGCGGCGTGGCGGGAGCGTAGGTCATCAAAGCCGCCGGTCTCGATAATGGAGCCGTCTGCCGCTACGGCGACGGCGGCGTCATTGAGCAGCGTGGCGGCGCCATCATGCTCAGCTCGTATGAGTACATAGCGTCCACGAACGAGGGTGGCGGCAGATTGGGTCTGGGTCATGGCGTTCCCCCTCTCCCTACCCCTCTCCCATCGAGAGAGGGGATGGATTCAGGCTTTCGCCCGAAAGAGGGGATGGTTGATTCAGGAATTCATGTCTTCGGCGGCGGCCTGCACGGATCGGACAATCTTGTCGTAGCCGGTGCAGCGGCAGAGGTTGCCCGCGAGGTGGAGCCTGATTTCCTCTTCCGTTGGATTCGGAATCATCTTGAGGAGATGGTCGGTGGACAGGATGAATCCCGGCGTGCAGATGCCGCACTGAAA
>LXNJ01000517.1_pt1 | contig 26584 bp, 22 predicted proteins | sample 809081 | NCBI WGS metagenome assembly LXNJ01 (sample SAMN04870510, study PRJNA318959) | sponge metagenome | biome: sponge; feature: marine sponge reef; material: water | host: Petrosia ficiformis | place: Greece: Milos, Mediterranean Sea | collected 2013-05-29 | depth 5-7 m | reverse complement strand
TCCGAGGGAACTCCGATTCCCGACTAACAGTGGTTTCGTCGCGATTCGGAGATCGCTCCTACAGAATATATGTGAACTTATTTACATAATTTACTATAAAAAGGAAAGTTATGGCGAAACACACATGTTTAATGATTGGTGGCAGCGGTATGGCTGGGGGTTGGATTCACAACTTCAGAAGTAATTTCAGTGACCGCGTTGAGATTGTTGGTTTAGCAGATGTAAAAACAGATGTCCTTAAAAATCAAGGTGAGGTTTTGGGACTTAGTTCCTCACAGCTTTTCACCGATTTTAACGAGGCGTGTGCCTCTGTCAAGGCAGATTTTTGCGGTGTGGCGACCCCACCTAAATTTCATAGCCCCGCTGCAGTTGCAGCGATGGAAAATGGTATGCCTGTCATCTGCGAAAAACCGATTGCTGATACTTTAGACGCAGCAAAAGCGATGGTACGCACATCACAAAAAACGGGATTGCCGTGTGCTATTATCCAAAACTATCGTTATGCAAATAATAAACAGGAATTGGTACGCATCCGTGAGGAAGGTAAATTAGGACGTCTCCAACATATCGTAGGCAGATACGCGTGTGATTACCGCCGCTATCTCTCATGGGGTGTAGATTGGCGGCACGATATGGATTTTAGCCTTCTTTTTGAGGCATCAGTACATCACCTTGATATGCTCCGATTTCTCTCTGGCGGCGACTGTGAAACGCTGGTTGGCTTCGGTTGGAACCCCGAATGGTCAAGTTTCAAGCATTTTTCAAGCGGATACTATTTAATGCGGATGGACAATGGGGTTCACACATCCTATGAGGGAAACAGCACCGCTGCAGGTATTATAAATTGTTGGAATGGTGAACACTACCGCGCCGAATTTGAGGAAGGTGCAGTCGAAATTGCAGGTGGAAACCAAATGACGATCCATCGCGTCGGTGGCGAGAAAGAGGTCTATGAAGCTCCAGGTATCCCTTATTATGCCCATCAACATCTGTTTGATGAGTTCCTGAATTGGCTTGAAGGAGGCAAACCCTCAGACACACGGATTGAAGACAATATCAAGAGTTTTGTCCTTGTCATCGCTGCGATGGAGACGACAGTTGATGGTCAACCCAAGCAGATTGCGGAATATTTGAACGATTTGGATCTCTAATATTGAATGTAACGTTGAGACCGATAAATCGAGCCATACGCTATTCTGACAATTAGCAGACAGTATGCCGATACATGTCGGGTGTCGCAAGCTCTACCCATAGGTGTAAACTTAAGAAAAAAATGCTGGATTTTTTCTTGTGGGAGGGCTTTCTAAGCCCGATAGAATACTCGGACATTGTGGGAGGGAGACCTTGTCCGCCCGATTGAACGAGATTCAAGCAGAAAATCCAAATCAACGCAGCATGCGCGTATGGCATGCTGCGGGGTTGAAAACCCGCCAAATGCCAAAAAGCGCATTTGACGTTGATTCACTCCCACAAGAGGATATATCCTTAAATTGACACCTATGGGGTGTCGCAAGCTCTACCCGACCTACAAGACTATGTACAATCAAAACCCCGAAATACCAACTGTTCTTGAGGATATTCCAGAATCCGAACAACACGTTCTGCTTGAAAAACTGGCACAATGGATTGTGCGCCGAAGTTTAACCGCGCCCGCTATTCTTTTTCTTGAGACAGGCAAACCTTTAAACTTTTTGGGATCGCAATTATTGATTGCTTTTAGTCCTTTTGTGCAAGCGTTTTTCAAAGGAGATCAGTACCATAAAATCGCTCTAATTCTTGAGAAAGACGAAAACGTTGAATTACTCATACAACTTATAGAAAATCCAAAGGATGATACATCAAATGAAATAGGAGAAACTTGATGGCTGTTGAACTGAGAATGCTCCAGATGGATCAGACAATGACTAAGGGAAAAATCGGGAAATGGCTTGTTAAGGAAGGCGATACCGTGACAGAGGGACAACCTCTGTTAGAAATTGAAACGGATAAAGTTGTTCATGAACAAGAATCGCCTGCTGATGGTGTAATTGCCCAAATACTCCCAGAAGAAGGTAGTAATGTCCCAGTTAATGCACTGTTAGCGATTATCGCTGCACCGGGTGAAGAGGTAGAACGTGTGGAAGCGGATACTACGGCAGCGCCACAGACATCTGATAAGCCAGAGCAGGTGACTACACCCGTTGCGCCAGCAAAAACACAAACTCAACCGAGTACACCAGCATCAAAAAGCATTAAAGCATCGCCCGCAGCAGAGCAGCTCGCCAAAAAACTCGCTATTGATTTAATACAGGTGAAAGCCTCTGGTCCTGGAGGACGGATCCTTGAAAGCGATATTCATCGCTATATTGAAACGAGAGGGCCCGTTTCAAGTGAATCAACACGCCTCAAAGCTTCACCGCTTGCCCGGCGATTAGCAAAGGAATTTGGACTTGACCTTGCTTTAATTTCGGGTTCGGGACCCGATGGCAGAATTGTTCGCGATGACGTGATGCAAGCCAGCACTGAAATCCCCGCCCAAGTATTCCGCACTGAACCCGCTGCTTCAGAAGTCATTGAACTTAGCGGTATCCGTAAAATCATCGCTGAACGGATGACAATGAGCGTTCAGACGAACGCCAGTGTCACACTTCACACCGAAGTTGACGCGACAACCCTTGTTGAATTGCGCGGGATGTTCAACGAAGAATTACAGAAAAGAGAGGTGAGTCTTACCTTTACCGATCTACTTGTGAAGATTGTTGCAATCGCCTTAGGCGAACATCGATCACTTAATGCAACGCTTACAGATGAAGGAATTCACATGTTAGCGGACATCAACATCGGGGTGGCAGTTGCATTGGAAGATGGACTTGTCGTGCCAGTTGTCCGCAATGCTGATAAGATAGGTTTAGCTGCTATCTCTGAACAGGTAAAAACCTTAGCAGAAAAGGCACGTAACAATCAGCTTACACCTGGTGAACTGCAAGGAGGCACCTTCACCTTGACGAATCTCGGTAATTTTGGTGTTGATGCGTTTACACCTATTATAAATCCGCCTGAGTGTGCGATCCTTGGGGTAGGACGCATTGTAAAGAAACCGGTTGTCCACAACGATGAAATTGTTATTCGGAGCATGCTGGCGCTGAGTCTGACATTTGATCATCGTGTTGTTGATGGTGCACCTGCTGCACAATTCCTGCAAACGGTGTCTCAATATATTCAGAACCCATATCTATTACTTGTATAGGAAAACGTTTATGAAAAAATGGATATGTTTACTTGTCTCGCTATTTTTGTTTACAGTAGGGTACGCTCAAGAAACAGATTTTGATGACTTGCTCGCGTCTGATGTAAATGCGGATGGAATCGTTAATATTCTTGATTTGGTGTTTGTGGCTTCACACTTTGGTGTAACATCTTCTGCGGATCAGTATGCTAATCCAGATGTAAACGGTGATGGAACTGTAAACATTCTTGACCTTACATTGGTAGCGAGCCACTTTGGTAAATATTCTGGTATTCCACTTGAATTAACCGATAAAACATTTGACAACGTTGTGCGTGACGCGAAATTGTCCATCTTAGTCGAATTTAAGTCCGATTACTGAATCTACTGTTTATTGATGAGACCGGCGGTCTCTGAAATTGCCTTAGAATATCGTGACGTTTTCGTCGTAGCAAAGTTAGATGTGAACGACAATCCAGAAAAAACAGAAGAGTACCACATCCGCGGAACACCGACATATATCCTATTCTACAAAGGAAGCGTTATAAGAACAATCATCGGTGCCATGCCAAAAGATAGATTGGTAAATCGTATTCTTGAAGGGTTAACTACGGTGATAGAACCACCACTCGCACAAGAGCAAACAGACAGCGAATAATGCTGTCCATTGCCATACCTCCCGCGTAAGAGGTTGTAGCAGATTTTTTTCGTTTACTTGTTTTTCTGTGCTTGATTCTGTTGTGGAATAGGAAAGTGCAGATTCGGTTGCATCAAGTAAATTGACTGCGAATCGCGCAAATAGTGAATCGCCAGAAAATACAGAATAAACACCGATTTGGTCTGTTTCTGAGAACACTTCACTCTCTAATTCAATCATGGCACTGTCAGGTTTTTTCACCTGAATGTTTGGGTTTTCCACAGTTGATAAATCGATTTTCAATTGTTCTCCTGTCCGAAATATCTGCCGTGTCCTATTTTTTTGAACTGTAAGCGACTTTATCGGGACGGTTCCCGCCTCAAGCCACGCTAAGCATCGGTACATAAATATTGGAACATCTGGAATAGTCGTGAGAAAAGAAGAAATTCCTGGATTGAACGCATCAAATTCAAAGACCAGAAATTGTCTGTCTGCCTCAGTGCCAAGCCATACCAATGCCCCTTTCTCGGATTCAATAAGAGAATTTCCCCAGAGTGGCAATTCTCTCCGCACAGATTCCAGAACTTGTAATCCGATAATAGATACGTCCTGCATAATCGGATGGGTTTTATCCTCTTTGATAACGGAAACAGGGGTTGTGACAATTTCAACCGAGGACTCTGTCATGAAAGGTAATTCCCTCTCCGAATTGATAACAATGATGCTTTCTGTGCCGAGAACGTTCAAAAAGTTGTGCTCCGATGAGATTCCACCATCGAAAACGATAATGTCCGCATCACCCGTGCCGTGATATTCATCCGTTGACACTTTTTGTAGCTCAACATGATCTCCGTAACTTCTCAAAAGTTCCATCAATAGTAGTTGATCTCTGTCGCTGACGAGTAGGATTCGGAATTGTTTTAATGGGTTAAGGATTGCCCACGTCCTATTGTCCAACTCAAAGTCATCAGCGGCATCAACAAGGTAGAGGCTAATGGCTCTACCTTCCAATCTGTCCGCATTGATAGAAAACAGTACAGTTTTTACCTCTCCAGCGGCAAGTGTTACAAGTTTTTCAGCAATTGACGTGCCATCTTCAAGTCCTAATGCAATATCTATTTTTCTTTGCGTGTCTGTCCAATTCTGAATACCCGCGAGAATTGTATATTGATTTGCAATTCTCGCCACACTGAATTGCACAATACCGATATTTTCGGCCTTTCCTCCTACTGCGATTTTATTGATAGGCACAGATGTAACCGGCAAATTTTCAAATGAATCGCTAATAAAAAAGATTTGGTCTTGTGGTGAATCCGCATAGCGTGTTGCATGATCAAAAACAGATGTCAATTCATTAACTGCATGTGTTGGCGCGATGTTTTGCACGGCACGTCGAAGTTTATCTTTATCTGTGGTAAACGCTTGTTGGATATAAGGTTTAGGGGCATGCGTTGCCATAATCATCATGCCGCCGCTCGCAGAAACCTGACTGATGCGTTTCAACGCTTCCTGTTTAGCAAGTGCTAATCGGGCCTCTCCCATCTCCTGCGACTGCATACTTGCCGAATTATCAACGATAAAGATTATTTTGCCATGGACTATGCCGGGAAGTTGCAAAGCAGGCCGTGCTACGCTAACGATTATGACAAGTAAAAACAAGCCTTGTAAAATCGGTAAGAGTAGATTCCGCAGACGCTGAAAGGGGACATTCGCTTTCTGATCCTCTGCACCTGCTCGCCAAAGTAGTAGACTCGGAACAACGTAACGTTGTCTACGCAGCTTCAGAAAATGCAGCGCAATCACGATAGGGATAATTCCTAACAAGTAAAACGCAGCCGGGTTCAGAAAAGCCATTTTTCAATGTCGGGAGTCAAAGGGTAAGAACATCATGAAGCTTAACTTTTCATAATGTATTTTGGAGTTTATTCTACTTTGGATGGATAGCAAAACGTTGCATCTCTATATACCGCAATTCAGATTTTATGTTTGTATTACGGTATATAGGGACACTGTTATGGGTTAGGATTCGGTGGTGTCGTCTGTGATTCTGCTGGAGACGGTGAAGATTCTCCATTCTCTCTTTCGTTGAGATTCTTGATAACTTCCTCTGCATCCAGTTTGCCTACTTCGCCGTAGTTTTGTAGACGTTCACAAGCTTCACGAACCTTATCGTATTCACCAAGCTCCAAATAGATATTCGCTAAGTTCTTGTGCATCTCGCGAAAGACACCGGGCCAATTCCGTTCGCCTTCCTTTTCAACAATCCGCGTTGCATTTTCTATAGCAATGTTGACAACATTGTCAAACTCTGCTTTTTCTGATGCTGAAAAGGGGACATTTTCTTGTTGTCGTTGCTCATTATAGGCGCGCAAAGCACCCAAAGCCTTGTCACATTGGTTATAAGTCTTTTCAATGCTCAAGGCACCTTCAAAGATTTTTGATAAAAACCCAAATTTCATAAAAATAGGTCTCATTAGTGTAAAGTCATCAAATTAAAAAGATGTTTTCAGTTGTCCCCAAGTAACAGCCAATTTGTCTTTCGCTTCCACATCCAAAACACCAGGAATACCAATTTCCATAGAGGTTTTTACCTCTTCCTCCGTCAGCGCTTTTGAATAGATGACAACTTCATCAATAATTGCATCTTCAACTCTATGGACGTTTGGGTTTTCACCCGCACCAATGTAAATTGATGCCTCTTTGAACTTTGGAAACTTGAAGTTCTCTACCTGCGAACCGATGAATTCTCCGTTGACGTAGATTTTACCGTCAGCACCGTCAGCGACTAAAACATAGTGGTACCATTCTTTCAGTTCAAATTTGAAATTTACCAATTTTTTATCCGCGTGGTGGGCAGCATCCCAAAATGGATTGAATTCAGGATTCACCATCGTACGAAATTCGCAACATCCGCCATCTACAGTCTCAATTGAGATGATCCCATCGTAAGCTGCATGTTGATTAAGATAAAACCACGCCTCCATCGTAATTTGCCCGTTTTCACCGATCGGGACGATGAAATCGTTGGGAGGAGTCATCTGGACGATGCCACCGTTTAAATGTACCGCTTTACCAAATTGACCGTCAACAAGTTTGCCGCTGCCAACTAACTCGGCATCATTTCCATTGCCAGAGCCGTCTTTGAATATTTTTCCATCAAGTTTATCAAAGGAATAGTAAACAACAATGTGATCCCTAACATCATCCTCTTCAACAGCGTAGGTGAAACTGACAGCGAAAATTAACATCGCCGAAAGTCCTAACAAAAATAAATTTCTAAGCATGGTCTGTGCCTCCTTCATATCATTAGTAAAATTATTGTAGCAGACATACAAAACGGTGTCAACAAGTTTATTCTGAGGACATGAAGCAGAGCGATTCAATTCTCCAATGATTTTTTTTACCAAGACTCCAAAAAATCGCGTCAACCACCATGCTGACAACAAAATGCACGCTCATCCAAGATGCAAAAACGTATCAACCCAACTTTTCGACTAAAACCGATAATTAGACAAAAATTGAATGCCTTTGGGACATGAAGCAGAGCCGTTCAATTCTCCAATAATTTCTTCTTTTTCCTAATACCTCTTCTTGTAGGAGCGAGCTCCAGCTCGCGACCATGTGCAAAATGTTGAGAAAAACTCAACAATTGAATGCCTCTGGGACATGAAGCGTTTAACTTGACTAATACCGCCTGTTATGTTAGGATAGACGCAAAAAACAACAGGGAGAGATGATATATGACACTGATTTCTATGTTTGAGCAATCAGTCCAGAAGTATGGCAACAAACCCGCATTAGCACATAAACCGAAAGGCGGTACCTATCTGGATATTTCTTACGCCGAATTTGGCGAATCGGTGGACGCTTTTAGTAAAGGTTTAAATGTGTTAGGGGTGCAAAAAGGGGACAGAATAGCAATTTTATCCGAAAATCGTCCGGAATGGGCAATTTCGGACTTCGGTATCCTGAAAGCCGGTGCGGTTAACGTGCCAATGTTTTCAACGTTAACCGCGGCACAAGTTGGTTATATTCTCAAAGATTCTGGGGCAAAAATAATCTGTGTTTCAACCAAAGACCAGCTGGAAAAGGTAATTGCAATTCGCGATAAGGTGCCATCACTTGAACAGATAATTATCTTTGATTCAATTGAAGGTAAACCTCCAGAAAGCGTTTTAGAATTTGAGCGGATATGCCATCGTGGCAAAGAAGCAGATGCACTTGAAGAGGATGAAACGGATAAAGATGATATTGCTACGATTATCTATACCTCCGGCACGACCGGCAACCCGAAAGGTGTTATGCTAACGCATGCGAATTTTTTATCAAACTTTAATGCTTGTAAAACGCTCATTGATGTCGGCGAAACGGATGTGTTGTTATCTTTCCTCCCGTTGTCTCATGTTTTTGAACGACTCGGTGGACACTATGTGCCAATGTTTTCTGGCGCGAAGATAGCGTATGCAGAGAGCACCTTCACAGTAGCGCAGAATATGCAGGAGGTTTCACCGACAGTAATGCTCAGCGTGCCGCGCTTGTATGAAACGATGCATGACAGGGTTTTACGTGCTGTGCAGGCGGGTTCATCGCTCAAACAGAAGATTTTCCACTGGGGTGTCTCAGTTGGTTCAGCAGTGAGTTCTAAAATTCAACAAGGAAAAAAACCATCTGCGCTCTTGCAGCTACAACAGGGCATTGCGGACAAACTGGTTTTTGCAAAGTTGAAAGCTGCAACAGGTGGACAACTGCGGTTTTTTGTGTCCGGTGGTGCTGCGTTACCACAATCAATCGCTGAGTTTTTCCACGCAGCAGGGATTCTGATTTTAGAAGGGTACGGTTTAACAGAAACCTCGCCAGTCATTAGTCTGAACCATCCGGAAAAGTGGAAGTTCGGGACTGTTGGCGCGCCTATTCCCGGTATTGAAGTCCAGATCGCTGAAGATGGAGAAATTTTGACCCGTGGACCGCATGTCATGAAGGGTTATTTTAACAATGAAGACGCAACCGTAGAGGTTATTGATGGAGAGGGTTGGTTTCATACTGGAGATATCGGTATTATTGACGATGATGGATTTATCAAGATTACTGACCGCAAGAAGAACATCATTGTGCTATCCAATGGTAAGAATGTGGCACCACAACCGATAGAAAGCGAACTGGTGCAAAGTCCATTTATTGATCAGATTATGTTGGTGGGCAATGAACGTAAAAATGTTGCTGCACTGATTGTTCCGAATTTTGATGCGCTTAAATCATGGGCATCGGAGAATAGTGTTGATACGTCAGATATTCCTGAGATGTTGAAAACTCGCGAGGTGCAACAACTCATTCAAAGTGAAATTCGGGAACGTTTAACAGATTTCGCAGATTTTGAACAGGTTAGACGGTTTGTGCTGCTTGAAAAGGAATTCTCGCAGGAAGAGGACGAGATGACTCCCACACTGAAGTTGAAACGGAACGTTATTTTTCAAAAGTATAGTGATGTGATTGAGGGGATGTATCCGGAAGAGGCGTAGGCATAGGGCGGACAAAGCCCTCCTACAAGAAAGAATCAACATCTAAGATGGCACAAGAACAGTGAGACCGTGCTTGATAATTTCAATCGTGGCAGGTGTTTCGCACATCGGTTCACCATCGGCATAAAGCATAACGGGTGGGTCGGTCTCAATCTTCAAACTACGGGTCTGATGGATTTCTACTGCAGGATGAGAGACATGACCACCCCAAAATAGGGTAACCATCAGACGAAGTACTGTAAAGGATGAGACGGGATGGATAAGGCATACATCAAAAAGCCCATCATCAAAGTGTGCGTTTGGCACGATCTTAAATCCGCCACCATAACTTTTTGTACTTCCGGTTGCAGCAAGTAGAAGCTGCCCCTCATGAGTGCCAAAGTCGCCTTCAATTCGTACGAACGGACATTCGTATTTGAATAATGTAGCGACAGCAGCATAGACGTAAGATGCTGTCCCAGAAAATGGTGTGGTGCGCGCCGCAGCGCGACGACTGACCTCAGTATCGTAGCCACAAGTCGTTATTGTCGTGAAATAGTGTTCGCTATCCTTCTCTGAGCGGACGCGACCTAAATCAATATGTTTGATCTCGCCAGTTAATAGTGTTTCAATAGCGTGCTGCGGTTTACGTGGAATACCGACAGCAGTTGCTAAATCGTTGCCGCGCCCACACGGAATTATACCTAAGCTAACATCTGGAACAGTCGCAATACCGTTGACAATCTCATGAAGCGTGCCATCACCACCACAAGCAATTACCCGTCGAATTCCACTTGAGACTGCTTCTTGAGCAAAACGTGTTGCATCTCCAGTGTCAGTCGTTAGCCTCATTTCACCGTTATGGCCCGCTACTGTCAGGGCGGTGCATGCCTGCTCAGCAACCGTTTTTGCTTTGCCTTTACCAGATATTGGGTTTGCGATAAGGATAAAGTCGTCCATAATTGTAATAACAACTCACTTAATCACAGCAATCTTACCAACCTTTTTCTGCGTATCAAATTCAAGGATGTAGATATAGATGCCAGTGGCTATATCACCGATGCTGCCATTTGTTAACCACCACTGTTTGCTATTGCCATCGCTTTCGGTGACGTTCAAGTTCTCAAGCAGTTCTCCCTTAGGTGTGAAAAGTTGGATGCGAGTGCCGATCGGCACTTTATCAAAGGTGACTGCCCCTTTATCTGCTCGGTTCGGATGGACAGGGTTTGGATAGACGCGTAACTGTGTAAAATCTTTCACTTCTGCTTCAGTAACACTCCGTTGGATTTCAACAAAGTTGGTCGCAGCTCGAATTGGGTTTTCATCAATATCAGTCACATTGGACACGGCAATCTCATACTGGTTTGTTGAAACAGCGATTAGCGACTGTAGACTTTCCGTATCAAAGGCTAAAAGAGCACGCGTTCCCATTCTGTCACGGATAGCGGACATTGGTCGTAATCCCCCCAGCTGTTTTGGTTCACGTAAAAGATACCGGCGTTCATCACTAATGGTTGAGTTCATCCGTCTATCAAAGGCGACAATTACCCAATTGGGAGGTTGATAGGCAGCACTCAGGATTTTAGGGGCGAGACGCGGCGTTGCGGATACTGCCTCGGTTCGCTCTGTTTCTATACCCGTTTCTCCTTTTGCAGTGATAGCATACCAATAGGTTGTATCTGTCTTGACCGTTCTGTCTAAGAACCTTGGAAGGGCAAGATTTTCTGCGATTGTTTCAAATTTGGTGTCGGCGGGCGTCTCACCCTTTTCACCGATTGCACGATAGATAGTAAAAACAGTTGGCGTTTTTGTTTTTTCTACCATCTCCCACGTAATCTGAACAACCTTTGCTGTCAAAGGTGTAGCGTAGACATTCCATGGTGTGAGCGTAGCAACAGACTTACTATTTGTCGCAAAAGCGGATTCAATGAAACTTAGTCCTTCGTCAAGGTTAATGTAAACTTCGTGGAACCCATTGTTGTTCAGGTCAGCGGTAAAGAGGTTTGGTGTTTCAGAGACTTTTTGGTGGAATGTTGGTATGAATGTTGTTCCATTCCATTTTACGATATATAGATTTGGATGTGTGATGATGACAAGTTCGTTTTGCCTGTCGTCATCAAGTTCTGCTATGGTAAGGCTGTTTCCGTTTAACCGATACGGTGCTATCGCCTGTTCCCAGAGTGGTACATACTTGCCAGATGTATACGTAAAAACAAGAAACTTCCATATAGGTGAAGCAGAAGGCACATCGGGCTGTGAAAAGGTGCCGCCAACAACCAATTCCGGCTTTCCATCCCCGGTTAAATCTCCAGAAGTCAGTTGCCTAACATTATCTATATTGAGTTGAGTTTGCCACTGCAGACGGAAACTGTCGTTTGCGGTAGCGGAATAAACGAATAATTCACCTTCGCTATCACCAACAATCAAATCAACGTTACCATCTGAATCAAGGTCGTCAATTGCAAAGTGTCGCGCAAAGATATTTTTCCCTTCCGTTTCATTAACTAACTCAGCGATTCTGTCGTAATGGTTATTGCCCCTGTTTTCAAAGATAAGAATCCGATGATTGTTGTTGTCAATTCCAACAATTTCCTTTCTGCCGTCCCCATCCAGGTCAGCGATTTTTCCACCTGAAATGAATGGTGTCTCCCAGATAATTTGCGCAGGGTAACCGTTCGGTTTGAGACTCTCTATCAGAAAGGTGCGATCTTTGTCGTTAGCAAGGATTTCCAACAAACCGTCATCATCTGTGTCACCCACTGTCCACGGCGTGAAAGTTTCTAAATCTATACCTTGGCCCGATAGTTCAAGAGATTCAATATCGGAAACGGTATGTGCGATTTGAAATTTACCAGTTGGTGATCGTTCATAAATAGCGAGATTATGTAGCGCGGTCAGATCACCTCCAGAGGTGTCAGAAAGTGGGACACCGACGAGTTCAGGTAATCCGTCTTTGTCAAAGTCGGTGGTAACACCTGCAATGTGGAGTGGGGTGATGCCGAGGTCAGTTTCAACGAATCCGCTCGGTGATATAGAATTGCCGACAATGTCAATAGCATAGTACTTTCCATCGTTGTCGGCAACTGTTTTTAAACCGACAGTGTTTTGTGCTGCAATGTAAAACTGGTATTGCCCTGTTTCCAACCCCAGAGAGAATAGATGTTCTTTTCCAAGTCCTCTTTCCTCAATAGGAGCAAAAGGAGTGATTTGACCGCTCCGTCGAAAATAAAAGGTGTCACGAGTAACATCGTCTGTTGCCCAAGTGAAAATGGTGGTAGAACTGTCTCCGTATAACGTTTCAGTTGCCGTGACAGAGATGATTTTAGGAGGTGTGCGGTCCACTGTTAGCACAACTTGGTCGTGTGTCTGGCTCCCGTCTCTTCCCGTAACGACAAGGCGAACAGTGTAAACGTCCTCTGGTATATCAGTGGTATCCCATACTGCTAAATGCTCTTCTACTTTCTGCGTTGATACAGGGTCGGTAAACGGAACATAAGTTGTCGGGACAGATGAACTTCCATAAAATAGCTGCCACGAATTAAACTTATAACCTCCTGCAGTTCCGATAAATGCAATTGAAGTTGATCCGCCACTATTTGTTTCTGGAAAATGAATTCTCGCTTGTAAGACACCACTTGCTAACAAAGCGCGTTCAGCATTTAGGGTGCCCGCACCGGCAAGGTTCGGATCAGGTACATCGCTATCCTTTTCTAAAACAACATCAGTAGTGTCGATAAGTATCTGCCGGGCCTCTTCGTGGGTAAGGGCAGGTCGTTTTGATCGCATCAATGCTGCGACGCCAGCGACATGTGGTGCTGCCATAGAAGTACCGGTAAGAATACGATAGTCGTTGTCGATTTGTGTGCTGAGAATGGCGTTTCCGGGTGCTCCGATATCAACAGATGCCCCAAAATTCGATTTATAGTAACGCTGTTTATGTTGGGTCGTTGATGCTACAGAGATCACTTTTCGGTATCCGGCAGGAAAAATACTCTCCGCCTCCTGTGAATTGCCAGCTGCACCAATCAATACCGCACCACGGGCATAGGCATAATCAATAGCATCTTGAATAACAAAGGAGTGTTGTGAACTTCCCCAACTCATATTGATAATGCTTGCCCCGTTATCTGCGGCGTAGACAATCGCGGCGGCAGAGTCGTCATCCTGCATGCGGGAACCACCACCGAGTGAAAGTCCAGCGCGCACCGCCATTAGTCGGCAATTCCACGCTACGCCTGCAATGCCGATACCGTTATTCGGCATTGCCCCTGCGATTCCAGCGACATGTGTTCCATGTCCCGATTCATCAATCGGTTCATTATCACCCTCTATAAAATCGCCCTCTGCTTGTAGATTGGGAGCATCGGTAAAATCCCATCCATGCATATCATCAATATAACCGTTTCCATCATCGTCTAATCCATTATCAGGGATTTCACCAGGATTCACCCATATTTTTGAAGCGAGATCATCGTGTCTATAGTCAATACCAGAGTCGATAATGGCGATAACTACTTCACGGTTTCCCTTCTCAATTGTCCACGCTTGTGGCAGATTTATGAGTGGCAAACTCCACTGTTCTGAATATTTTGGGTCGTTGGGAACAACTTTATCCGCTAATGTTGGTCGAAGATAGTTATACGCTACCGCCTCAATGAGGTTGCTCTCTTCAAATGATGCTTTAAGTGTAGGCAGGTCTGCGGTGAGTGAAAACCTTAGCAGATAGGTGCGTTGTAGGTTGGTGTTGTGTTGGGGATAACTTGTTGAAAACGCAAAGATCGGTTTCAAAGATTCCACGTTGTACTTTGCATACAATGCTGCTAACGGTGATTTAGCTTGCAGGCGTTGTAGATCTGCTGACGCTTCTGGTGTTAGGCGGATTAGTAATTCACCAGGGGTAATTTCAGGCGGAACCGCATTCCCAACAACAGCGCAATTACATAAAATCCCTACAATGAGGAGGAATAAATGAGGCAGATTTTTTGAAGGTGTCCGCTGATTCATACGATGCTAATCCAGAAGTTCAAGTTTACCTGTTTCGGGTTCGCCTTTCAAAATATCTAAGACTTTTCCAGTTTTGTCATCAATAATACCGATTACGAGATTACCCCACCCGTGGTTATAGAAACTGACTGTCCAAGCGAATCCTTGAAACCAAGCATATTCACGAATCCCTTTTTGATCCGCCAACGCAGCTTTGATGCGCGAATCAGATTTTGCTATGTGAAGGATTTTATCTACTTTTTTCAATGGTGTTATTTGCGGTTTCGGTTTCTGAAATTGTATCCGCTTACCAATATTTACTTCAGGTGGTAATGCCTTTGGAGAGCGCTTAGCAAACGTTCGGAGTAGTGTAGCATGGCGGAGATATGCGTCTCGAAGTTGTTCATAGTCTTTCAATCCATATTTTATTGGAATCTTCTCATACTGCGCTGCACACATTTCAGCTGCATCTGCCTCAAGATGGAGGAATCTTGCATAATCTTTTTTCTGTTCGGCGCGTTCCTGTAGTTCTCCAAAAAAAGTAGCGTAGATACCAAAATTGTAAAATCTATCTGGATAGTGTGGTAACCACGTCTCAATGAACTTGGCAATTTTTTCGCGCTCCGCTTGTAGGACAACTTCTGTAGTTTTCGATTTTTTCCACGCAGCTTTAGCACGTTTGAGGTGAAATTGGCGTTGTTCCTGAATTTCGAGTGCCTCCTTTTCTGTGCGTGCAGCCCATTTTTCATATCCATTGCGTTTGTAGTAATTGAGGGCAATCTCGTTCATCGGTACCGAAATCAGTGTAAGACATTCAGCGGCAGCTCCGTGCCAGAGAGCAAGTCTACCAAAATCGCCGTGCTGTTCGGACATTTTGATAAAAATGTTAGCATTTGCAGTGCCTTCAAAGACAGCACTACACGGTTTGGTAAGTATTAGCAAAATGGGAAATAAAAGAAGTGCGGCGTTTTTCATTTTTTGTACCATCTTAGTAAATTTGTAGGGACTTATGATTGTCTTGTAATACCACAGGTAGTAACACGCGCCATGTAAATTTCATTTGTAATCACGTCGTTTGTAGTCGCGCAATTCATTGCACCTCTTTGAGTTTGGTACGGCACGCGGAGCGTGCCTACTACTTTTAAATGCCACTTTTGATTTATTTGGAATTATAAGTCAGCATTATGCGAACTGTTGCTGAAAATGTCTCTCCTGGAGACAACACAATTACTCCTGCCGGAATACCTTTCGCCTCCAAATTGATTGCATCTGTTGGACAGGTGTAAGGTTCAAAACAGATTGCATCTCGCCTCGGTGGTGTATAGACAACTAATTCTCTAAATTGGGCATCCGATTCCATCACCATGCCGTGTCCCGTATCCCGATTTTCAATGCGACATCGACTTACACCGTCTACCAATTCCACATCTGTGAAAACATGATCAAGTTTCAGTTTTTCAAAGGGTTGTCCATTGCGCAAATCAAGTGTTCCTGTAACATCCTTCTGTATGCCTGTTGGCACGAGAACATCGTCCAATTCCCAATATTTGTTAACAGGAACGGTAATCACTGCTTTTGATGCATCCGCTGTTCCGGTTAGGTTTGTGCTAAAATAGGGGTGAATACCGAATCCCATCGGCATATTTCCATCGCCTGTGTTTGTGATAGCAACCTCCATCTTCAGCACAGTGTCTTTGAGGGTGTAGATAATCTCAATTTTAAAAGGAAACAGATATTGTCGGCTGACATCCGGAAAATCTTGCGAATTTAGCGAGCATCTCAATGTTGCACCGGTTTCATTAGCCTCATGTTTGTCAACTTTGTATGGACGGTTCAACAGCAGACCGTGGATAGTGGTTGGGGATTCGGGTTCTTTGTCAAACTGATAGGTTTTTCCCTCAAACTCCCATTTTCCATTCCGAATGCGGTTTGGGAAAGGAAAAAGAATTGGATTGCCGAAAGCGGTTGGACGTTGTTTCAACGTTTCCAAATCAGATGGTTCGTCTATCAAGTTGAGCCAGTTTTTTCCATCGGAGACCCTGAACGCGTAGCAGTTATTTCCGAGTGCTGGTACAATCTCAGCAATCGCTTTGCCATCTTGTTCTATGGAGTAGACATCAAAACCATGAGAATCCCATGCTTTGCCGACTGAATATGAAGTTTGCGCCATTGTTTTTCCTTTATCAGTGTTTAGGAGTATCGTTGAAAGTAAGAGAAAAACACAGATTATCCCAATAAAAAGGGCATAAAGAAAAGAGAAAGTGGTATATTTCATTGTTCTTTCTCTCAACCATTGACATTTTAAAACTTGACGTAATTGAAAACATCATTACTTTACCAATTCCCGACTATATTTGACACCCGAAAATTCGGTAGTTTTAATTAAATATTCTACGAAGGAAGGATACACCCGAATTTCCTCTTTTGTCAACGATCATATATACTCTATTACCAAGTTCATCAATAACATGTATTTTGATCAAATTGTCTGCAAATTTCGGATAATCCAATCCAACTGTTGCCTTCTTCTCACCATTCAGTGTCAGGACATCATGCAAAACGTTAAAATTTCCTCTAAATTTCTTTTCCCATTCTGTTTTGTTTTCGGTAGGATCTTTTTTCCACAGAAAACTTGGAGGAGGATTTTCGTTGGTTGGTTTAACTAATAACCGAACCTGACAAATTCCATCAGCATCCTCAACTATGAATCTTGCTTTTTTTATTGATGGTGAGAGTTTCTCAATTATCGTTTTTTCATCAAAATAGGTCTCTACAGAATTAAAAATCCGACACTTATTTAACCATGCTGCACTACTTTTGGACAAATGTTTAGCTTGTTTCTCGTATGACATTAGATAAGATGGACTTCTGTAATCACGGTTTAAACCAAAGGATTGTGCAAATTTAGAAGTAACGGCATCTGTTGAATATCTGTCGAGGGAGTTATGTAAAATAATCTCACCACCTCGTTGCCTAAAAACCATATCTTGTAAATAAATAGAAAGGTGTTTCATTTTAGCAGAAAGATGCTTTATTTCAGCAGAAGTAGGTATATTAGGTTTCTTTTCATTGCTTTTATCCACGACGACAAAATAGAATTCGTTGTATGTCTCAAAATGCTGTTTAATTTCTTTCATCACTCTTGTATTAGTATATTCATGATAGTATTCATCCGCTGTTTTACCTTCAAATAGATATACCTTTGCTGAACCATTACTATTTTTTTCAAACTCGAAAGTCTTCCTTCCATACCCGTGTCGTTCCATTTCATCAGCAAAAAAAGTTTGAACGTCTCTCAATATCTTATCTATTTTCTCCGGTATATCTGTCTGAGGTAGACGGTTAGTGGGCAAGAAGTAAATCGGCACAACAACATTTGGGATATTACTTTGTCTTGAAGGCAAAAAGTGTACTATATCCCAAACACGGATGGTCCCATCTTTACCACCACCAGCCACATATTTTGAATCTGTAGAGACATCAACACATTTTACATAATCAGAATATCCTTCTATTGATGTATAACGGTTTCCACTTTCCGCAGACCAGAATTCCAGTTCATTGGTACCGCCACTGATAACGGTGCTTCCATCCGATGTAAATACCAGATCATAGACATTTCCAGCAGGAATCACAGTATAGTTTTGCCAATCTGGCGGATGAAATAATTTGATATCTTCATCATTATCTGCGATTGCAAGTATAGGATTCTGGAGATTGGGTAAGAACTTCATAGCCTCAATCCTTCCAACTTTTTTGTCTATCACATCAATACTTTCTCGCCTGATGACCTTGTTTCCATCAATCTCCCAGATGTTAACGATATCCTTTCTTGAATCTATCGTTGCAATTAGTTTTCCATCAACAGAAAATGTATGTTCTTTTTCAATGTTCTTACCTTTCAACTTGATCGCCTCTATAGGCTTTGTTGGATTACTAACATCCCAAAATTCCAAACCGAGAGTCTCAACCGCTAAGTGTTTTCCATTTGGTGAAAAAGCTGCGTCAAAACCTAGACCGCGGATAGAACTAATAAACTTCCCCGCAGCAATATCCCATAATTTCACGCCATAATCAATATCCCTAAAATCAGAGATAGCAAGTATTTTCCCATCCGGAGAAAACGAAACTGAATATCCACTGAACTCTGCTAATGGAGTCGTAGGATTGTGGATATTCCACAATTTGATATTTTTCTTATTATCCTGACTATGGGTCATACTTACTACTAAATTGTGGTTGGTAGGTGAAAATTTGACAGACTGCAAGTAACCACCTTGTACGAATTCTGCAATAAGTGTTGGTTTTTCAGGCACAGTAGCGAATTTCTGTCGAATGTCATCTGGTATCTCCACAGTTCGAGGGATCCGTGGAGGGGGATGATCTTCTCTTGACAAATACTTGTCGATCGCTTGCTGTCTGCTGTCAACTTGTTGATTAAAGTATCTAATTAGAAAAATTACACCGAATAGGATCCCAAATCCAATCAATAATAGTGATAAGAAAACTTTGAATTTCAATTTGTTTTCCTTTGCAATACTGTGCCATATTTGCTTACACTACGAAACCACTCCTACCGTGACTCTTTTATTGTTTAGCACACCACTCAATGCCGCGCCGCAACACCTCACGAAAGTTTGGATTAGAATAGGTAACGTTGTCATGCCCGCTCTGGAGGCAAAAAACACGGGAATTTCCATATTCACGCGCCCACCCTAACACGTCCATACTATTTGGATGATCAACAGTTAGCAGGATAGTACTATCTTCACCTGCAGATTTCATCGTATAGGTTTCGTCTCCCATTTCCCAATCCGTAAGCCCTTCAGTAATCGGATGGGTGGGATCAGCGACTTGCACCTGCAATGTTTGCTTCGGAAAGTAACCGAAATCAGCACGACTGTTAATCCCGCACATATCAGAAAAGGCATCCCATTCTGGAAATGCAAGGATAGCGTGATGCAGGATGACCAATCCCTGCCCATGTTCAGTGAGACCCAGAATGGCTTTTGCCTGTGTTTCTGTCGGATACGGACGGTGAAAGTTGTAAAAGACGACGGTTTCGTATGCTTTCTGTTCTGGGTCGTCAACAAAGACATCAAGGTCTTCCCGAACAAACGCAATGCCTTCCATACTTTGAAAAACTGCGTCAAAATCTTTTTCACGAAATCCATGTTCTCCAGTTACGACAGCGATTTTCATGGATGTATTTTTCTCCTATCACATCTGTTTACGGCACACGGAGTGTGCCTACTACTATGCAGATTTTGTTTACGGCACGCGGAGTGTGCTTACTACTTTGCAGATTAATCAATAATAGCCTGATATGTTAGCACTCGGAATTGGGGGTGGAACGGTGCTTCGCCAATTAATTGTGTCATCAAGATGCCGATTAATTCTTCAACAGGGTCAATCCAAAATGTAGTGCTTGCAAGACCACCCCAACTGTAAGTGCCTAAAGAACCGAGACTGTGTGTATCAGCAACATTAGTAACAACAGCAAATCCTAAACCGAAACCGCTTCCGCTTCTCCACAGCGGTTGCCAATCATCAGGGATATGATTCATTGTGATAAGTTCAACTGTTTTTCTACCAATTATGCGAACACCGTCTAATTCACCTTCGTTAAGCATCATTTGGCAAAAGCGGAGATAATCTGCAGCGGTTGACTGCAACCCCGCGCCGCCAGCATGGAAAAAACTAAGCGGTCCACTTGAAACAGGCGCATTCTCTAACACCTGAATACTGCCATCCTCTATGGGTTCATATAACGTTGCATACCTGTCAGCTTTTTCTTCTGGAACAGAGAAGTCTGTATCTATCATGCCTAAAGGTTCAAAAATACGCTTTTTCAAAAACTCTGCAAATGGTATACCTGAGACTACTTCCACAAGGTAACCGAGAACATCGGTAGACATACCGTAATTCCACGCGTCGCCCGGATGATGTAGGAGCGGAATATTACCGAGTTCACTTGCCATGTGTGCAAGATCACCACTGAAAAAATTCGCCTCTCTATACCGGTCATTAATCGGGTGCATCCAGTCGCCACCATAGATGAGACCTGCGGTATGCGTGAGTAAATGCTTTACTGTCATCTCTCGTTCCGCGTCAACAATAGCATCGCCATGATTGGCGTAAACTTTCATATCCTTGAAAGCGGGAATAAATTCGGATACGGGTGTATTGAGTTGAAAATTCCCCTCTTCATAGAGCATCATCACTGCAACGCTGGTAATCGGTTTTGTCATTGAGTAGATGCGGAAGATGGTATCAAATTCTATCGGTTTGACGGATGCAACATCCTGCATGCCGAATTTTTCAAAATGAACGAGCCTGCCTTCACGCGCAATCATCGTCAAAGCACCAGGGATTTTTCCGTCGTCTACCCAGCGTTGCATCGCAGGTGCAATCCGTTCTAACCGCGCTGCGGACATGCCGACTTCTTCAGGCACCGCGCGCGGAATTCCATAATCCATAAGTCTGTTTCTCCTCAGTTAATAACCTAAGTTGTTGGTGTCAGATTAAGTGGCAACATAGATCTGTTGTTGCTGATTACACTATTGCTGTGTCCATTCAATTTTATGGTAATGTCGCTATTCGGAGATCGCTTCCCGCTGGATGCCATACGCGCATTCAGCGTTGATTCACAGAACAACCCTCTTTGTAGGAGGGAACTCCGATTCCCGATTACTTTGGAGACTCACAATTTAGAGTGGACATAGCACTATTTCTCTGCATCAAGCAAAGCCTGATATGTGAACTTCCTGAATTCCCCTTGAAAAGGATAACGGTTATTCATAAGCTGCGTCATCAGAATCCCTATGAGTTCTTTTTCTGGGTCAATCCAAAAGGTTGTGGCAGCTGCACCGCCCCAACTGTATGCCCCTGTAGACCGTTTATTTTTATCGTCATCCTTACGGGTCACAACATGGAATCCGAGTCCGAATGCCCCATCTTTGCCATACTGATGATGTGGGTAACGCATCAGTTCAACGGTATCGGATTTTAAAATGCGCACGCCATCCAATTCACCACCATTGAGTAACATCTGACAAAAACGGAGATAATCCGCAGCAGTTGAAACGAGTCCACCGCCTCCCGAAGGGAAGAAGGATACATCATCGTTTGCAAGCGGCGCGTTTCTCGCAAGTCTAAGTCCACCTTCTTCTGTAGGTCTATACAACGCAGCAAATCGCTCTACTTTTACCTGCGGAACTGAAAACGCTGTATCTACCATGCCGAGTGGTTTGAAAATCTTCGTCTGTAAAAATTCTTCAAACGGCATATCGGAAACAACCTCAACAAGATAACCGAGTACATCCGTAGAAACACCGTAGTTCCACCTTTCGCCGGGTTCGAAAACAAGCGGGATATCTCCCAGTTTCTCTGCCATCTCTGCTAAACCTGAACCGCGTTTAAAAATTTTCAGTTCACCATAGAGTTTATCAATAGGTTTGTCGCCCCACCCGTAAGTTAATCCGGAAGTGTGGGTCAGGAGATGTTTCACTGTCATCTTATTTTTTGCGGCATGGGTTTCTGTCTGTTCTTTGTTGTATACCTTCATGTCTTTAAAGGCAGGTATATACATTTCAACGGGATCATCAAGTTGCAAACGCCCTTCATCATAAAGTATCATCACAGCAACGCTTGTAATCGGTTTTGACATTGAATAGATACGGAATATCGTATCGGGTTCAACCGGTTTTTTATTTTCAACATCTCGCATGCCGATGGTTTCAAAATGTGCAATTTTCCCTTTCCTCGCTATGACAGTCAAGAATCCGGGTAGTTGTCCTTTGTCGACGTAACCTTGCAGCGTAGGTGCGATTTCTTGCAGTCGTTCAGCGGAAACACCAACATCCTCTGGTGCTGCCATCGGCAGGCCGTGCTCTTGCAGGACTGTAGCGGTTCCACAGGCGAGTATACCGATGCAGAAAACGAATAATAATATGGACTTTAGATTTCTCAAATTAGTCTCCTTTTTTATTTACGGAACTTGTTTAATATAGCCCCAACGTGTTGTCAATTTTGATTGTGGGTCAACACTAAGAATTTGGGCTAAGCCAACATCCTTAGCCTCTTTAATCTCATCTTCACTCCGTGCAACGTTGGAGATGCGTATCTCTTCAATGATACCTATCAATCCGTTTGCATTGTCAATATTTGGCACACCGATAGTAATCGGATCGTTGCTCTGAAACGAAGCCTCATTGGCTTTCTCTGCCTCTAATTGACCATCAACATAAAGCCGTCCCATATCCCCGTCAAACGTAAAGGCGAGATGATGCCATTTGTTATCTGTAATTTGGGAGGTGCCATTCATGTTAAACGCACATGCCCCATTTGCACCGATCTGTGCATGCAAGACTCTCTGATTAACCTCAACCCAAATGCCGTAATTTCGATTGGTACAACCTGCCTGCTGTTTGCAGACGATCCCCTGCCATTTGCCATCATGCCCTGTTACCTTGACCAATACCTCAATAGTGAGTGTTTCCAACTCCAATTTTTTCGTAGAATCTACGACAACATAACCGCTGCCATCACCAGGAAATTCTAAACCTGTTCCAAATTTCGCTTTGACCCACTTGAGACTACCGGTAATTTCACCACTGTGCCCATTCCCAGAAGCGTCTCGGACAGTCTTTCCATTTCCTTCCTCAAAGAGCCAAACGGCAACGGTGTTTCTATCAACAGCTGCATGTGTGGACATAACACTGAGCAAAACTAAGACCGCTGTAGCGATTGAAATATAGAATAACTTTGAACTGGTGCGTTTCATGTTTACTTCCTCCTTTACTCCGATTGATCATGGCAAATACTATACGCGTATTTGCACTTCAGGAACATTATTACTAACAATACTGTAGACTTTGGTTATTTTAACCTAAGTTGCCACCTATAAAATACTTCTAAATCCATGGGATTTGCTCTATAATGTTTCTATCAATAAAACAGAAGGAGAAACCCTATGGAATTAACATTGTAGCAGTTTACACGATTTGTGACGATCTTTTAATTTCACTCGGTCATCAAACACATCCACAAGCACAAATGACGGATGCTGAAGTGATGACAACTGCGATTATCGCAGCACAATATTTTGGAGGCAATCATCAAAGAGCTTGCTGTGTTCTGAAAATCCACGGATACATCCCGAATATGTTAGGACACTCCCGATATAATCGTCTATTTCATCGGATACCTCATTTGTTTCAAATACTTTTATGAAGATTGTGCTACATAGGTGGCAACTTAGGTTACCATAGTGAACTTTGTGTTTTTCTTAACATTTTGAACATGGTCGCGAGCTGGAGTTCGCTCCTACAGTAACCCAAGTTGCTACCTATATCGCGAATGCTCTTGTAGGAGGGGTTTCTAACCCCGATTTAAAAAAGAAGCATAAGAATTAGCTGGAAATCCTTGTTTTTCAGTAAAAAGCAATGTCTACAAGCTTGAAATCTTGTCCGTAGCAACTTAGGTTACAGTAAGAGTTTTAGGGAGAAGGAAGAAACTATAGTAAAATCTAAAATTACTTGGACAGTTCTTTATAGGTTTGATGTGTTTGTAGTCGCGCAATTCATTGCGCCTCTTCCTGTGAATCAACGCCAAATAAGCGTTTAGTATTTGTCGGGAGCGAGCTCTAGCTCACGACTTTAAAACTGTAGGACACTTTGTCCGTGCCGAGTGACAATGTCCAGTTAATTGTAAAATCCACTATATTAGAGAATTGAATGGCTCTGTGGGTTTCTATTTTCCGTTTGAAAGAGAACTTCTAACTTGCTTTTGGGCTTCCTTTAAACACGGCATAAAGATACCAAAATGCAGGCACTAACATTATACCACCTATCACAACCACAATTAACACAGGTCGTAGCACAGAATCGGGTGCTGCGGTGTTTGAAAAAGTCAGGTTTGGTGTAATGAGATAAGGAAACTGTGCTAATCCCCAACCGAAAATAATTAATGTGACTTGTATCGGAACAAGTACACGCGCAAGTCGAAAGTAACGCTTCCAAATAGCCCAAATTGCACAGATCGCAACAGCACCCGTTAAGACATGAAACGGGATTGACCAAACACTATTGCCCAAGCCACGTCTTATTGAAGGTGCACCTTCCGCAGACAAAAGAAAACTGATCCCTGCCATTATACCGACACTGGCCGCAGCGATAAGTGCACGAACCCTAAAATCCTCCTGCAATGACGAATCGCCAGTTTCAAGGGTAAGATAAACCGAAGCAAGCAGCGCACACAGAGTCAAAGTGAAAAAGCCTATCGCAAAAGGAAACGGTGCGAACCACGATGAGATAAAGTTGGTCTCTACTATGCCAGTATCTACATTGATCTGAATTGTACCTGATGCTACTGAACCTAATGTGATACCTAACATAATTGGGGTGATAATACTCGCAACAGCGAACACACGGCTCCATCTGAGGTGTGTTGTGTCCGATTGATCATCGTAGGTCCGGAAAACAAAGGCAGTACCGCGAAGCACAATGCCGATGAGCATTAGGGTGAGAGGAATATGTAAAGCGGTACCGATTGTCGCGAATGCTACTGGAAACGCTACAAAAAGCAAGACGACAATGACAATTAGCCAGACGTGGTTCGCCTCCCAGATAGGCGCGAGGGCATTAGTGATAATGTCTCGCTGTGCTTTCGCTCTGGGACCCGTCGCAAATAGGTCCCAGACGCCACCGCCGAAATCTGCACCGCCAGTCAACATATAGATAATTAGCGAGATTAACATCACACCTGCGATGCAGATTTCAAGACCGAACATTGTTTTCTCCGTTCACCCTTAGAGAAAGAAATAATTGTAGATTTAAAATTGAAGAATATACTATCCATAGGCGCTTTGTAGCGCGCCTACCGTTGATCTCAAGAGTAAGAAGATAAGATAGCGTATTGATGCATCAATTCTGGAAAATTTGACGGCGCAACAAGATTACAACGATTATTGACAGAAATATGTAAAGCACAGTAAAACCGATAAACGGCACGATGAGATGCGGCATAGGTGTTACTGCTTCTGCTGTGCGCATATAGTTATAGATAATCCAGGGCTGCCTTCCAACTTCTGTAACTGTCCATCCTGCTTCAATAGCAATAAACCCAAGCGGTGTGCACCATGAAACAAACCTGAGGTACCAACTGTTGACAGGTAATCCTCTTTGTCTCCATGCCAACCATCCACCGAGGATACCCGCGACAATCATTACCATCCCACATGCAACCATAATCTGAAAAGCAAAATGCACAATTGCAACGGGTGGACGATCTTCAGGTGGAACGTCTTTGAGTCCCATAATCTCAGCATTAAAGTCAGAATGTGCAAGAAAACTGAGTGCTTTCGGAATTTCTATAGCGAATCGGGTAACTTCAGCTTCTTCGTCTGGAATTCCACCAATGCGTAAAGGCGCGCCGCGTTCGGTTTCCCACTGCCCCTCCATTGCCGCGAGTTTGATAGGTTGATGCTTAGCAAGCCGTTTTGCGCTGATGTCACCAGAAATCGGTTGGAGAAGGGCAACTACACCACCGACACACAATGCAATCGCAAATGCTTTTCTATGAAATGCGTTATCTGGGTCGCGTCTAAGAAAATAGGCATGTATGCCAGCAACCGCAAATCCTACGGCGAGGAATGCAGCTAATGTCATGTGGAGTGCTTGGCTGAATGAGGAGGGATTTAGCATCGCTGCAATAGGGTCAATGTTGGTAACCTTTCCTTCAACGATTGAAAAACCTGTAGGTGTGTTCATCCAAGCGTTAGCAGTGACAACAAAAATGCCTGACAGCATTCCACCTACTAACACCATTACACCAGCGAACCAGTGGACATTCTTCGGCACACGTTCCCATCCGTATAAATAGATGCCGAGAAAGATTGCCTCAACAAAGAACGCTAAGCCTTCCAAAGAAAATGGCATTCCGATAATTGGTCCAGCGTATGCCATGAAAGTCGGCCACAACAAGCCGAGTTCAAAAGACAGAACAGTTCCTGAAACTGCCCCTACAGCAAACATGATAGCAGTACCTTTTGACCATCGTTTTGCGAGGGTGAGATAGGTTTTGTCCTTTGTTTTGAGCCACATCCCTTCGGCAATCACCATGAGTAGCGGCATCGCTATGCCGATGGAAGCGAAGATTATATGAAAAGCGAGAGACATCGCCATCTGAGCGCGCGCTGCTAATAGGTCTTCCATGTGACTTTACCCATAACAAAAATAGGCGGGTGCAGTGACCCGCCTATAG
>LXNJ01000516.1_pt1 | contig 26734 bp, 28 predicted proteins | sample 809081 | NCBI WGS metagenome assembly LXNJ01 (sample SAMN04870510, study PRJNA318959) | sponge metagenome | biome: sponge; feature: marine sponge reef; material: water | host: Petrosia ficiformis | place: Greece: Milos, Mediterranean Sea | collected 2013-05-29 | depth 5-7 m | reverse complement strand
ACAACCTGAAGCTTGAATGCTTCACTATACCTTAAAATACTTCTTCTTTCTATCATGCGTTAACACTTTTTAAGTGTCAACTTTTTTCAGGACGGTACAATTTGGTTGCACAACTAGTAGATGTCCGATTGTTCCATTTCTGGAAACGAATTACGAAAGGAAAAATGCTTTGGCTGCGAAACAATGCGAGTACGGTGAGCTCCCAATTACTGGACACCATCCTGGTTGTTTCGGTTATTTTCATTGGCAACCCTAAGCAGAAAATATTGGAACTATGGTCGCTGATGGCTGGATGTTTAAGGCATTGATCGCCCTAGTGGACACCATTTTCATCTATGCCATCATCTTTCTATTTCGAAAGAAATTCAAACTGCAATCGGGGCAGGAAATCACTATTTAGATCAATTTAGGCTCGAATTTGAGTTGTATTCAGGATTCGTACTCAAAGTCAACAATCATCCCCTCTGAATTCCTGACATTAAAGACCATCCCATCACCAAATATTAAATACTGCCCTCTAATTCCTCTGAGATTACTTGAATAAATGGGAGTCTTCGATAAATTCAAACTCTTAACCTTTAAAGGATACTGCTCCACCGGATATTCAATTTCCAATATTTCATTATCCTCAATTACAAAGTTTTTTAACTCAGAAGGAAGTAAGGATGAAAGACGGTCTTTTTCCGAAAGCAGGTCAGCTTCGGAAATTCGATTTTTGAGCATCCGTTGCCAATTGGTCTTATCGTCTACGAATTCTTTGAGCGCTACTTCAATTTGACCAGCGTTAAAACGATTCGGAGTCTTGGCAAGTTTGATCGCCCGCACAGCCCCTTGATCAATCCACCGAGTTGGCAAATTAGCTGCACGCGTTACCCCCACTTTTAGTCCACTACTAATGGCTAAATACACAAAATGGGGCTGCACATGATGCTGAACTTCCCATGCCAAATCCCTATCCTCTATGCCTAAATGGGCCTTACTAAGTTCGGGGCGAAAGATGCTCTCGCCGGCTTCGGGCTTCGTCCAGAAGCAATCGTAACAAAAATTATTGCGGTATACCTTCGTTTTTATATCGCCACAAAAACAACGAATCTTCCCTGTATAGCTAATCTTAATCCTCTGACCAAGAAGGTCATTCATGTCAATATCCCCATCTTCAACAGGCATGGTATACTGAACAGGTCGATTCAATTCTGTACGCATTTTTGCAAGAGGAAAGCTTCTATTTTGCATCGAGTATAATTGCTATTTTAGGGCCTCAAGTTAGCCCAAAAGCTCTTCCATTGAAACTCAAGCTCGTAAATTCAATTATCAGTTGGGTAATGAAAAAGCGGATCCGTCAGATCGAGCTTTTCATTAAGTATCCGCATGAAGTGCAGTATGATGGCTTGCAGCGATTGCTGAACTTTGCTCGAAGCACAGAATGGGGAAAGGAATACCACTTTTCGGAAATCGAATCTTACGAGACCTTTCAATCCAGACTACCCACTCAAAGTTATGAGGAAATCTCCCCTTATATCGATCGATTACGGGCTGGAGAACAAAACATTCTTTGGCCTACAGATATCAAGTGGTTTGCTAAATCCTCGGGTACTACCAGTGCTAAAAGCAAATTTATTCCTGTGAGCCAAGAAGCTTTAGAGGAATGTCATTTCAACAACGGGAAGGACCTCCTTTCGCTTTATTGCAATCTGTATCCGGAGACCCAGATGTTTAGCGGAAAGAGTTTGGTTATGGCTGGAAGCTCCAACATCAACCAACTAAATGACCGATCATATTATGGAGATCTTTCAGCGATAATCGTAAATAATCTGCCCTTCCTGTTTGACCTCCTAAGCACGCCGGACAGTAAAACTGCCTTGATTAAAAACTTTGAAGAAAAGCTGGATAAGATTAGCGACATCACCATCCATGAAAATGTAACAAGTATTGCTGGTGTGCCGAGCTGGACTCTAGTCTTGGCGCGAATGGTATTACGAAAGACAGGGAAATCAAATCTGTTGGAGGTTTGGCCCGATTTGGAGCTCTTTGTACATGGAGGAGTCTCTTTCAAACCATATGCCCAGGAATTCAAAAAACTCATTCCAAGCGATGGAATGAATTATTTAGAGACCTACAATGCCTCGGAAGGATTCTTCGCTATACAGGATCAGAAGGATAGCAACGATTTGTTATTGATGCTGGATTACGGAATCTTCTATGAATTCATTCCTATGCGCGTTTATGGCACCTCAGAGCAACAAGCCATTCCAATTTCCGAAGTAGAAATGGGTGTTAACTATGCCATGGTCATTACTACAAATGCCGGCTTATGGCGTTATGTTATTGGTGACACAGTGGTATTCACCTGCTTGGAGCCTTACCGTATTCGAATTACGGGCAGAACCAAGCACTTTATAAATGCCTTTGGAGAAGAACTCATTGTAGAAAATGCGGATAAAGCGCTGGAAATTACTTGCCAGGAATTGGGATGTAGTCTTGTAGACTACAGCGCCGCGCCACGTTATATGAAAAACAATGAAGCTGGTGCACATGAGTGGATTATTGAATTTTCGATCAATCCACCGAACATGGATCGGTTTACAGAGCGATTGGACCAGGCTCTTAAGGGTGTTAATAGCGATTATGAGGCCAAACGTTTTAACAACATGGCTCTGCAATTACCCGTTATTCACTTAGCCAAGAAAGGATTGTTCCAGGAGTGGCTTAAAAAACACAATAAATTGGGTGGGCAGAATAAGGTACCTAGACTCCAAAACAGCAGGGAAGTGGTTGAAGAATTGATCGGAATGAATGTATGAGATATCTATTTGCACTTCTCCTCTTTTCCTCCATTTTGGGCCAATCGCAAACAATGGAGATTCATTTTGAAGGAGCAGAGAGAATTTATAACGATATCCTCGGTAACTTTTATTTAGTTAAGGGTCCTGAAATTCGAAAATTCGACTCGCGCGGAAATCTCACTTCCTCCTATTCCAATCCTATTGGAAGCGAAATCCAGACCTTTGATCCTTCCATTTCCACTACGGTATTAACCTACCATCAACCCTTTCAGGAATTGGTGGTTTTAGACAACACGCTAAACAGACTCTTTGGCCCGCTGTACCTTATAGAGTTTGGGTATAGCGACGTAACCCTTGTACACAGCTCCGACGAACAAAATGTGTGGATGTACGATCGGTCAAAAAATCAGTTGAGCAAGTTTAATTTCACCACCCGAACGGAAGTGTGGTCGAGCCCGAATTTGGATCAGATGTACACCAACAATGGGGATCCGGATAAAATGATTCACACCATAAGTGGCCTCTTTCTCCGATATCCCGGACAAGGTGTGGCTCAATTTGATATTTACGGGAATTTCATTCAATTCATCTCTCTTAATTCTACCGATCGGATTTTTGTCATGAACTGTCAAATCCTATGGAATGAAATGGGGCAAATTCGATTCTTTGACTTAAAAACATTGGGCGAATTTTCCTACTCATTGAGAAATTCAGATTGGGACGATTTTTCGATTTACAACAAGCACATTTATTTGTTGAAGGACGGAAAAGTTGCGCAAGAGAATTTGTTCTAAGTGTTGAAAACTCTGCTTGATTGCCGCCTCAAAATTCTTACTTTTAGGACTCCAAATCGGAATATATGCACATTGCTTTAGCGGGAAATATTGGTGCGGGAAAGACGAGCCTAACCGAGTTACTTTCAAAACATTATAAGTGGGAACCCCATTTCGAAGATGTGGATGACAATCCGTATTTGGATGACTTTTACAATGAAATGCAACGCTGGAGCTTTAATCTGCAGATTTATTTCCTTCGATCTCGTTTCAATCAGGTGGTCGATTTCAGAAATAGTGGAACCAATGTCATTCAGGATCGCACCATTTACGAAGATGCGCACATCTTTGCCCCAAACCTGCACGCCATGGGATTAATGACCAGCAGGGATTACGACAACTATATGTCTTTGTTCCAACTCATGGATCAGTTCATTCCTGCCCCAGATCTCTTGATTTATCTTCAATCTTCCGTTCCTACTTTGGTCGATCAAATTCAAAAAAGAGGTCGCCCGTACGAGTCTAGTATTCGCATTGACTACTTGAAGAGACTGAATGAACGTTATGAGGCCTGGATTTCAGAATATGATAAGGGAAAGCTCCTGATCATTCCTACGGATGACATCAACTTCATTGAAAACCCAGAAGACCTTGGCGAGATCATCAACAAGATTGACGCAGAGATACATGGTCTCTTTTGACCTAAAGAAAATAAGAGAACACAAAAAAGTCGGTAAATAACTTTACCGGCTTTTTAATTGGATTATACTCCTGTATTATTTGTCTTTATCTCCAGCGCAACATCCTTTTCCGCTACTTTGACAAGCCTTCTTTTCTCCGGTCTTATTCTCCTTATCGTCCTCTTTCAAAACTTCTGCCTTGTAGCCTACTTCCTCAATGGCCTCAATAATGGCCTCTTCGCTTGTTTCCTCAGGATTGTATTCTACCGTAGCTACATCGCCAGGGAATTTCAATTTCTGATCGATCACACCTTCTACGTCTTTTATGGCACTCGATACACTGCTTGCACATCCGCCACAGGTCATTCCAGTAACTCTAATTTTTACCGTTTCGGATTCCTTCTTGATTACAAGTTCAGAATTCGCGTTCTCGTTTTCAGCAAACAATTGAGGGCTTGAAATACCTATTACCAAAGCTGCCAATACAAATACAATTCTTTTCATCTCAATATAATTTTAGTCTTCTTTCTGCAATTCACAGTCTTGAAGAAACACAAATGTAAAAAAAGAGCCCTGTCAATCGACAAGGCTCTCTTAATATACTTTATTCCTTTTTGGAAAAATCTACTTATAGTGATGTAGCGATTACAAGTGCAACTACGGACATCAACTTCAATAGGATATTCAATGAAGGACCAGAAGTATCCTTAAATGGATCTCCAACAGTATCTCCTGTAACAGCTGCTTTGTGGGCGGCTGTACCTTTCTTTCCTTGCTCTTCCAACATCTTCTTAGCATTATCCCAAGCACCACCAGCATTGGACTGGAAAATGGCCATAAGAACACCCGCAGATGTAACACCGGCAAGCAATCCACCCAACATCTCAGCACCACCGGCAAAACCAATAATAACTGGAGCAGCGATTGCCAATAATCCTGGTATTACCATTTCTTTCAATGAAGCTTGCGTTGAAATTTCCACACATTTATCGTACTCTGCTTTACCATCAGCCGCGTTGAATACTTTCATATCCTCTTCTGTGGCATTGGTTAGATCTGAATTGTACTTTCTCATGATTCCAAGTGCGGCAGTCAATTCTGGAATATCGGCAAACTGACGACGTACTTCCACAATCATTGCCATAGCGGCACGTCCAACAGCGTTCATTGCCATGGCTGAGAATACAAATGGAAGCATTGCTCCAATGAGTAAACCTGCCATAACTGTAGGCTTGGAAATATCAATGCTTGTAATTTGAGCTGTTTGCATGAAGGCAGCAAACAATGCCAAAGCCGTAAGTGCTGCAGAGGCAATGGCAAAACCTTTACCAATAGCAGCAGTTGTGTTCCCTACTGCGTCGAGCTTATCTGTACGCTCACGAACTTCGCTAGGAAGCTCAGCCATTTCCGCAATACCACCGGCATTATCAGAAATTGGTCCGTAAGCATCAACTGCCAATTGGATACCTGTATTGGCAAGCATACCTACTGCTGCGATGGCAATACCATACAAGCCAGCGAAGTGATACGAAACCAAAATAGCGGCAGAAATAATAAGAATAGGAATAGCGGTAGACATCATACCCACACCCAATCCTGCAATGATGTTCGTAGCAGAACCTGTTTCAGATTGCTTTACGATCTCAACAACTGGTTTTTTACCAGTTCCTGTATAATACTCGGTAATTGAACCTACTCCAAGTCCAGCAACCAATCCGGCAATTGTAGCGTAGAACACACCCATTGCAGAGAAAGTCTTTTCACCAAAAGCCCAAGACTCTGGAAGCATCATTGTAATTAAGAAGTAGGAAGCAACAAGCATCAATCCAGCTGAGATAAACTCACCTTTGTTTAATGCTTTCTGTGGATCACCACCCTCCTTTACTTTCACGAAGAATGTACCCAAGATGGATACGATGATACCAGCGGCTGCAAGCGAAAGTGGAAGCATAACTGCTCCTAGTGTATTTCCAGCGAATTCAGGAAGTGCAAAATAGGTAGCCCCTAAAACCATGGTACCGATAATAGAACCAACAAAAGACTCAAAAAGGTCAGCTCCCATACCAGCAACATCACCTACGTTGTCACCAACATTATCGGCAATGGTTGCAGGGTTGAGTGGGTGATCTTCAGGGATACCCGCTTCAACCTTTCCTACAAGGTCAGCACCAACATCAGCGGCCTTAGTGTATATACCACCACCAACACGAGCAAAAAGTGCAATGGAGGAGGCACCCAATGAGAATCCAGATAGGATGTTAATTACACGTGCAGTATCTGCAGCTGAATCTGTTCCAAACATTCCTTGATAGAATAGGAAAAGAACACTTAGTCCAAGTACTCCAAGTCCAACTACACCAAGTCCCATTACAGAACCACCGGCAAAAGCAACTTCAAGACCAGCACCAAGAGATTTTCTTGCGGCATTGGTGGTACGAACGTTTGCTTTAGTCGCGATACGCATTCCTATGAATCCGGCCAATCCAGAGCAGATGGCACCTACGATAAACGAAACAGCGATCAAAGAGTGCGACCCTGCTCCATCAGAATACTCTTTAAAAGCCAATAAAGCTGCAACTGCAACTACGAATACTGCAAGGATGCGGTATTCTGCCTTCAAAAAGGCCATGGCTCCTTCCGCGATGTTCGCGGCAATTCTTGCCATTTTTTCCCCGCCAACTTCTTGACGACTTACCCATGCGCTTTTCCATATAACGAAAAGCAAGGCCAAAACCCCAAGTGCAGGAATTAAATAGATCAAATTTTCCATTCTTCTTTATTATTATTTGGATATATACATTACTTCCTTAATTACCTGAACCACTTTATCTGCATTAGGTAAAAAGGCTTCAACTAAGGTTGGCGAATATGCCATAGGCGTATCTGTTGTAGTGATACGACGTATCGGAGCATCTAAATAATCAAATGCATCCTGTTGTACTTTATAGGTTAATTCAGTCGAAATGCCGGCCAATGGCCAAGCCTCTTCCAATGCAACCATTCTATTGGTCTTTTTCACAGACTCTATAATGGTATCGTAATCAATAGGACGTACCGTTCTCAAATCGATGATCTCCACATCAATTCCTTCGGCGGCCAATTTCTCAGCAGCGATATGCGCTTCTTTGATGATTTTCCCGAAGGACACCAAAGTCACATCATTCCCTAGACGCTTAATGTCTGCTACTCCAATTGGAATCAAATATTCTCCTTCAGGCACTTCACCCTTGTCACCATACATCTGTTCTGACTCCATGAAGATCACAGGATCATCATCTCGTATGGCGGATTTCAACAATCCTTTGGCGTCATAGCAGGTTGAAGGAACCACCACTTTAAGTCCGGGACAGTTGGCAAACCAGTTTTCAAAAGACTGCGAATGCGTCGCTCCCAATTGACCAGCAGAACCCGTTGGGCCTCTAAAAACGATTGGAATATTAAATTGTCCATTGGACATCTGTGACATCTTAGCTGCGTTGCTAATGATCTGATCAATGGCAACCAGAGAGAAATTAAAGGTCATAAACTCGATAATCGGACGAAGTCCGTTCATTGCAGAGCCTACTCCAATTCCTGAAAAGCCCAATTCGGCGATCGGCGTATCAATAATTCTTTTTGGGCCAAACTCATCAAGCATTCCTTTCGAAACCTTGTAGGCACCATTGTATTCCGCTACCTCTTCACCCATCAAATAGATACGATCGTCTGTACGCATCTCTTCAACCATGGCTTCACGGATCGCTTCACGAAATTGTAGTTCTTTCATAAGGCCCTCAATTAGTGGCGCAAAAATAGCAATATTTATCGCAGAAATAAAAACCCCTTGCAACACTCAAAAATGCGCTTCAAAACATAGGTTTTAAGAAGGGTCTCAAGGTTTTGCCCAGACAATTATTTGGTTAAATTTGTTCCACTCTTTGAATGACCTCAAAAGAATACCTTTTCAATGAAAATAATGGTGTGTATCAGTAGTGTTCCAGACACTACTTCCAAGATCAATTTTACAGACAACAATACGAAGTTTGATACCAACGGAATTCAATTCGTAATCAATCCCAATGATGAGTTTGGATTGACAAAAGCAATGTTTCTCAAAGAATCCAACGGTGCCGAAGTGGTAGTGGCACACGTTGGAAACGCTAGCAGCGACCCCATCCTAAGGAAAGCATTGGCCATTGGGGCGGACAAAGCCATTCGTGTGGATGCTGAAGCAAAAGATGCATGGTTTGTTGCTCAGCAATTAAAAAACGTAATCGAGCAGGGTGAATACGACCTGATTATTTGCGGGAATGAAAGCATCGACTATAATGGAGGCCAAGTTCCAGCAATGCTGGCAGCTATGCTCGGAATGCCCTTGGTTCAAAACTGTGTTGGATTGGAATTGGACGAATCCAGCACTAAAGCAAGTCGTGAAATCGATGGAGGAAAGCAAATGCTTAGTACTTCCATTCCACTTGTTCTAGGTGGCAAAAAAGGCCTAGTTGAAGAAAAAGATCTGCGAATACCAAACATGAGAGGTATTATGATGGCTAGGAGCAAGCCTCTTGAAGTTGTTGCGGCAATTGATGCTTCATCGGGGATTAATCATGTCAAATTTGAGCAGCCTGCCGGAAGAGGACAGGTTAAGTTGTTTGATGCCGATGACGTACAAGGATTGGTGGATGCCCTACATAATGATGCTAAAGTAATTTAAGAAGAGATGTCAGTATTAGTATATATAGAAAATTGGAATGGCCAATTGAAGAAGGCCAGTTTTGAGGCGGCTTCTTATGGTCGTGAAATGGCAGCGAAAATGGGTTCCGAACTGCACTTGGCTGTATTGGGCCCTGCCAGTGATTTGGACAGCTTAGGTAACTATGCACAAGCAAAACTCCTACATGTGAACGATGCATCTCTGGCGGAATTTGAGCCTTTCACGCATGGAGAGACGCTTAATCAAATAGCTTCGGAAGTTAATGCGAAAGCCATTGTTATTGCAGGAACGACCAACGGAAAGATGCTTTCTGGTATGCTCGGTGTATTTGCCAATGCTGCAGTAATCACTAATGCTATTGAAGTGCCAGAATCGTATTCCCCTCTCACGGTAAAGAGAAAAGCCTTTTCAAATAAGGCTTTTGCTTGGGCAACATCTGAAAGCGAAACTACCGTGGTATCATTTATTCCAAATAGTATAGGGGTAAGCGAAAGTGGTGGTTCTGTTGAATTGAACGATCGATCCGATCTCGCTTCAAGCAACGGCAAGACCAATATTGAAAATACCGATATGGCAAGTGGAAAAATTCCTCTTCCAGAAGCCGAATTGGTTGTATCTGCTGGTCGCGGATTAAAAGGCCCAGAAAACTGGGGAATAGTAGAGGAAATGGCAGAACTTCTTGGTGCTGGAATCGCATGCTCTAAACCTGTATCAGATATGGGATGGAGACCTCATACAGAACATGTGGGACAAACTGGAATCGCCATTAACCCACAGCTTTACGTGGCCATCGGAATATCTGGAGCCATTCAGCATTTGGCTGGTGTTTCTGCTTCTAAAAATATCGTAGTCATCAATAAAGATCCTGAGGCTCCTTTTTTCAAGTCGGCAGACTATGGAATTGTTGGTGATGCTTTTGAAGTGGTACCTAAACTAAATGCGGTGCTAAAATCCTTCAAAGAAGGAAACGTATGAAAAAGATCCGATTAAATATAATCGGACTTTCTTACAGTCAAACCCAATCCGGTGCCTACGCACTTGTCCTTTCTGAAGAAGAAGGTGAGCGCAGGTTGCCAATCATCATTGGAGCCTTTGAAGCGCAATCCATTGCCATTGCCTTAGAGAAAGACATGCTCCCGCCTCGTCCGTTAACCCACGATCTGTTTAAGACGTTTGCGGAGACCTTTGACATTGAAATTGTTGAAGTTCTAATCAATAAACTTCAGGATGGAGTGTTCTTCGCGACCATGGTTTGCAGAAAGGATGACGCCAGTTTTGAGCTTGATGCCCGAACATCAGATGCCGTTGCATTGGCTATTCGGTTCAACGCACCCATTTTTACTTTCGAAGAAATCTTAAGCGCGGCGGGAATTATCTTGGATGATGAGCGATCCAAAAGCGATAAGAAAATGGAGAGCTTTGAAAACGAGTTAGAGGAAATTTTGGAGGAGGTTGAAGAGGTGGACGAAGAGACTGAAATGTCCAAGCTAACGAATGAAGAACTAAAGGATGCACTTTCTTTGGCTCTTTCCAATGAAGATTATGAATTGGCTGCTTCTATCAGAGATGAGATGACTAAGAGAAAAATGGACTAATTTGGGAACATGAAAAGCCCCTTCCTTCCAATTCTCTTTGCGTTATTCATTCTTCCATTTTATATGTCGGCTCAAGAACTGAGCAATGAATGGAAATTCGAAAAAATCTATTCCAATTCAGAAGAAGAAGTAAAAGTTGTTTCTGAAGGAGATCCATTTGTTCTTTCCGAAGATCGGAGCTTTCATTATTCTTTAAGTCATTACAATCTTCAGGCCTCTGGAAAGTGGTATCTAAAGGAAGATACACTCATCCTTAAATACACGCTCCCGAAGGATACGGTACGTTTTTATTCCATAGAAGAGCTCACGGACAACAGTTTGGAGATCATGGAAGGTGCTGTTCGGTATCGTTTTAAGATGGAGCAGGATGCAGTCTCTACGGCAGCTATTTCAATCACCTACGATAGTCATTTTCAATGGAAGTTCTTTTTTAGAGGATTGTTGGGGATGCTGGTGCTGGTATTCATCGCTTTTTTACTTAGTCGAAATCGACGGGCAATCAACTGGATGCTGGTAGCAAAAGGTCTAGGGATACAATTTTTGTTTGCCGTGCTAATTTTGAAAGTTGAATTCGTAAAAGACATTTTCGAGTGGATGAGTTCGGCCTTTGTGGTACTTCTTTCCTTTACTATGGCCGGGAGCGAGTTTCTTTTTGGAAACTTGATGAACAACACGGAAAGTTGGGGATACATATTCGCTGTTCAGGTATTGCCAACGATCATCTTCTTTTCAGCCTTAACATCTGTGCTCTTCTACTACGGACTATTACAAAAGCTGGTGTACGGTTTTGCTTGGTTGATGAAACGAACACTCAAGCTGAGTGGGGCCGAAAGTTTGGCCGCAGCTGGAAATATATTCTTAGGGCAAACTGAATCTCCCTTATTAATTAAGCCCTATATCAACAAAATGACGCAGTCCGAATTGCTGTGTTTAATGTCCAGCGGAATGGCAACCATAGCCGGTGGAGTATTGGCGGCCTATATCGGGTTCTTGGGTGGTAGTGACCCAGAAGGTCAAATCTTTTTTGCTAAGCATTTGCTAGCGGCCAGTTTGATGTCCGCTCCGGCAGCAATTGTAGCCGCAAAAATTCTTGTTCCCGAAACGAAAAGCTACGATGAGAAGATGGAAATCAATCAGGAAAGTTTGGGGACCAATATTCTGGAGGCCATTTCCAAAGGAACCATTCAAGGATTGAAACTTGCGGTAAATGTAGGCGCAATGTTATTGGTATTCCTTGCTTTCATTGCCATGGTCAATTACTTCCTCAATGATTTCATTGGTGCAAAAACGGGTCTTAATGCCGTAATTGCTGGATTTACAGAAGGAAGGTATTCAGGTCTTACTTTGGAATTTATATTAGGCTATGGGCTAGCTCCTCTAACCTGGGTTATGGGTGTAGCAAAAGAAGACATGGTGTTGGTGGGTCAGCTTTTGGGTGAAAAGACCATCCTCAATGAATTTGTGGCCTACGTAACCTTAGGTGAGTTAAAAGCAGCCGGTGCATTTGCACAAGAGCGAAGTGTAATCATTGCCACCTATATTCTTTGTGGCTTCGCGAATTTCGCTTCCATCGGAATTCAAATTGGAGGAATTGGGTCACTTGCTCCTGAGAGAACAAAGGATTTATCCAAGCTCGGTTTCATGGCCTTGATTGGAGGAACTCTCGCTAGTTTGTTTACTGCTGCTATTGTTGGGATGCTGATCTAACTCATCCGTTAATAGTCCTTTCATCTAATCAGGCATAGTGTAAAAACTGTGGATAAAAGTATCTGTTACCAAAAAGCAAAAGTAGCTCCATTAAGTACCTTTGAGGATCAAGATTTGAAGGATGAAGCAATACCACGATCTATTAAAACGCGTACTGGCCGAAGGGGTTGAAAAAAGCGATCGTACGGGCACAGGAACGACCAGTATTTTTGGTCACCAGATGCGATTCGATCTTTCGGAAGGATTTCCGTGTTTGACTACCAAGAAACTTCACCTTAGAAGTATTATTCACGAATTGCTATGGTTCCTAAAGGGCGATAGCAATATCCAGTATTTATTGGATAATAAAGTGAGTATTTGGAATGAATGGGCCGATGAAAATGGTGATCTAGGTCCTGTATATGGAGTGCAGTGGCGATCATGGCCAAGTCCAAACGGGGATCACATCGACCAAATTTCAAATCTCATCGAGCAGATTAAAACCAATCCAGATTCGAGACGGCTTATAGTAAGCGTTTGGAATGTTTCGGAGATTCCAAATATGGCCTTGCCTCCATGCCATGCGTTTTTCCAATTTTACGTGGCCAATGGAAAATTAAGTTGTCAGTTGTATCAGCGCAGTGCGGATATATTTCTAGGTGTACCCTTCAATATTGCAAGCTATGCACTACTCACCATGATGGTGGCCCAGGTTTGTGATTTGGAGGTTGGTGATTTTGTCCACACCTTCGGCGATGCCCACATTTACAGCAATCATATGGAACAAGTTCAACTCCAACTGAGCAGAGATTTCCGCCAGCTTCCAACGATGTGGATTAATCCGGAAGTGAAGGACATCTTTGAATTTACCTATGACGACTTCGAATTGCGCAACTACGACCCACATCCACATATCAAAGGTGCGGTAGCCGTCTAAACATCTAAATAGTAGGCCTTTAAACGAAGAATAATTCATCCCTATTGATTAACTTCAATAAAAAATTCAATCATGGAAGTCATTGAAGACAAGGATTACGAAAAAGCAAGAAAACGAGTCGATGACTTGAAAGGATGGTATTCACATTTGACGGCATACATTGTAGTGAACATCTTCTTATTTCTTCTTAACGCGCTTAGTTCGCCAGGGAATTGGTGGTTTTATTGGCCACTACTTGGATGGGGAGTGGGACTAGCGTCTCATGGTCTTGCCACCTTTGCATGGATGCCCTTTATGAAAGATGATTGGGAAGAAAGAAAGATCAAAGAGATTATGGATAGGCGAAAAAAGAACAGAGGATGATTATATCCATGATTGCTGCTGTTGCCACAAATAACGTCATTGGAAAAGACAATGATTTGATCTGGCACCTTCCTAACGATCTAAAATATTTCATGAATACCACCAAAGGACATACGATTGTCATGGGCAGGAAAACATGGGAAAGCATTGGATCCAAGCCGCTAAAGAATAGATCCAATATCATTATTACCCGTCAACGTGATTTTACGGCCGAAGGGGGTATCGTAGTAAATTCCATTTCACAAGCCGTGGCCAAAACACCTGATACGGAAGACGAACTGTTTATTGTTGGTGGTGCAGAAATTTATAAGCAAGCGCTCCCTATTGCGGACAAACTGTATATAACTAGAGTTGAGGTGATGCCAGATGGTGACACGCACTTCCCTGTCTTTTCAGAGGAAGATTTTATCTTGAGTAAGAAAGAAGATCATGAAACGGATGAGTGCCATGCTCATGCCTACAGCTTCCAAGAATACAATCGGAAAATTTAGCTAGCTGCTCTCAATTTTTTAACACTGAATCTACTAAGCTTTCCTTCAGCATAGGCTCTATCCACCGTCAAGTCCTTGATGTCTTTGTTCGAGGGTAACTCATACATAGCGTCTATAAGAATGGCTTCACATATAGATCGCAATCCCCTAGCTCCCAGTTTAAACTCCACCGCCTTCTCCACAATAAAATCCAAGGCCGAATCTTCTACCGTCAACTCCACTCCATCAATTTCAAACAGTCTTTGATATTGTTTGATAATGGCATTTTTAGGCTCGTGCAGTATTCTTCTCAGGGCACTAGCATCCAGTGGATCTAAATGTGCTAGAACAGGCAATCGTCCGATCAATTCTGGGATCAATCCAAAACTGCGTAAATCTTGTGGAGCAATGTATTGCAATACATTCTCTCGATCTATCTCCTCCCCTTTCACAACGGAACTATAGCCAATGGCATCCGTTCCAATGCGCTTCATGATATGACGCTTGATGCCATCAAATGCTCCCCCAGCAACGAATAGAATATTTCTTGTATCAATCTCAATAAACTTCTGATCTGGATGCTTACGTCCGCCCTGGGGAGGAACATTGACTTTGCTTCCTTCTAAGAGTTTCAACATGGCCTGTTGCACCCCTTCACCACTCACATCTCTTGTAATGGAAGGATTGTCACTCTTACGTGCGATTTTATCCATCTCATCGATGAAGATAATTCCACGTTCTGCTTTTTTGGCGTCGTAATCTGCAGCTTGCAACAATCGGGTAATAATGGATTCTACATCTTCACCCACATATCCTGCCTCTGTTAGAATGGTAGCGTCGACAATAGCGAAGGGAACATTCAACATTTTTGCAATGCTCTGAGCCAAGAGTGTTTTTCCCGTACCCGTTTCTCCAACCAATATAATATTGGACTTATGAAGCTCTACATCGTCTTCGTCGGCCGTTCCGCTTTCCAAGATTCGCTTGTAGTGATTGTAGACCGCAACGGCCAGTACCTTCTTAGCATCGCTCTGGCCAATGACGTATTGATTCAAAAAATCATTGATTCCCAAGGGTGTTTTAAGCACCAATTGTTTGCTGATGGTGTCCTTATCATCATGATGAATTTCTTCTTCGAGAATGGTATAAGCTTGACCAATACACTCATCACAAATATGGGCATCAATACCGGCAATCAAAACAGTGGTATCGCTCTTAGGGCGTCCACAAAACGAACAATTTAATTCTTCTTTCATCTGGAAATCAAAGCTCAAAGGTACGAAAACCGCCTAGGACTTGTCCCTGGCGGTTTCGCATATTATCACAATTCAAGTTTACTTTTCAGCTCCTGCAAGAACCTCATCGATCATACCATAATCGCAAGCTTCTTTGGAGGTCATCCAATAATCGCGATCACTATCCTCGTAGACTTTATCGTATTCCTGTCCGGAGTGTTTTGCAATTATCTCGTACAACTCCTTTTTCAGTTTGAGAATTTCCCGAGCTGTAATTTCAATATCCGAAGCCTGGCCTTGCGCACCACCAAGAGGTTGGTGAATCATGATGCGGCTATGCTTTAATCCGGCACGCTTTTTATCCGCCCCAGCACACAACAGCACCGCACCCATTGATGCCGCCATCCCAGTGCAAATGGTCGCCACATCAGGGCTTACCAACTGCATGGTATCGTATATTCCAAGACCAGCATAAACACCTCCACCCGGAGAGTTGATATAAATCTGAATATCCTTCTTGGCATCCAAGGATTGCAAAAACAACAACTGCCCTTGAATGATATTTGAAACTTGATCATTAATTCCCACTCCGAGGAAAATGATGCGGTCCATCATTAAACGGGAGAAAATATCCATGGCCACTGCATTCATCTGGCGCTCCTCAATAATATTTGGAGTCAAGCCCAATGGACCATTTATCTTCTGATGGTATGATTCGAAGCCGTTCAAGGTCATACTGCTGATGCCCAAATGCTTCGTTGCGTACTTTCTAAATTCTTCTGAACTACTCATATGATTCTTTCGGTTAAACCCTTAATGGAATAACCTTAAAAGTATCATTTTGTTGCCAACTTTATGAATTCATCATAAGAGACCTCCTTGTTCTGAATTTTGAAATTCTCTAGGAAATACGTTTTGAGTTTCTCTTCAAAAATCTGATCGCTGATGCGCTTCGCTTCTTCCTCGTTGGAAAGCACACGCTGCACAATGTTTTGCAACTCATCACCTTCGAAAACCTGACCATACTGCGCCATTTGCGTCGTAATCAATTCTTCGGCTTTAGCTGCAACTTCTTCTTTCTCAATCTTAAGATCGTTGTCCTTTGCAATTCTGTTTTCAATCAATTGCCATTTGGTGCCCTTTGAATACTGCTCGTACTCATCTTCAACACGCTCAGCAGTCAATTCTTCCGATTGTGTTTCTAGCCAGCACTTCAAAAAGGCATCTGGAAGTTCAATTTTGGTTTTCTTCAATACATACTCGGTGGCGTCGTTCAAAAACTTTCGCTCCGTGTCTTGCACGAACATGGCTTCCAAATCGGTCTTTACTTTCAATCTAAGCTCATCTTCTGAACCAACCGTTCCCTCGCCGTACACTTTATCAAAAAGCTCTTGATCTAGATCGGCAGGAATCAAGCGTTGAACAATGGTCACTTCCATATTGAAATCGCTATCCAATTTTTCAGCCGCATCGGTGTCAATTTGCAACAGACTGGCCACTTCTGAAGGATTTGCCAAGACCTTTGATGGATTCATCTTTACAGCATCTCCTACCTTAAGTCCAAGGAACTTCTTCATGCTCTTCTTATCCTTAAGGTTGCTAATCATTAAGGTTCCCGTTGCTGTCACAGGCTCTCCTTCTTCATCTTTCTTCAAGATTTGTGTAAAATTAGCAATCAGGCTGTCTTCCTCAGTGCTTTCTTCTTGAGTTGTTAGCTTTCCATATCGACGGCGTAGATCCATAACGTAATCTTCTACCATCTTCTCATCGGCAACAATCTTATACTTGGTAAGCTTGTCCTTAGCCGTGATTTTTAGGTCAAATTCAGGACTGAGACCAAGATCAAAAATGAATTCAAAATCCTTAGAATTATCCCAGTCAATCATATCCTGCGTTGGAAGTGGATTCCCAAGGATATCAAGCTTTTCCTCAACAATGTAATTGTAGACCGCATTTTGAAGAACCTTGTTCACCTCTTCAACAAGTACAGCTTTACCATACATCTTACGAACCATTCCCATTGGAACTTTACCCGGACGAAATCCAGGAACAGTTGCCTTCTTACGGTAATCGTTTAGTACGTTTTCTACGTTTTGCTCGTAATCTTCAGCTGCAACTTCAACCTTCAATTGCGCATTTAACTTATCAAGTTCGATCTTGCTTACATTCATCTCTCCAGAATAATTGAATTCACCCACATTTTTGGGGCTGCAAAGATATGAAAATCTATGCTAGATAAAAGACTAAACGGACATTGAAAAGCACTCAAAATGAAGGGCTTTAATTGAAGGCGGCTTTCTGGAGTTAGTTATTAAGAAGCGTTGAATATCTGTTAAAAAATGAAGCCGAAATACTCTGCCAAAGAGCGGTCATTTATTAAATTTGCCACACACAAAAAAGCTTATGCTAACAATTGATCCAGCACATATTGAGACCCATCATTTGCATCAATACCTTTTGGGTTCTGTGGGTCCGAGACCAATTGCTTTAGCAAGCACAATGGATGAGAATGGAAATCCGAATTTGAGTCCTTTTTCCTTCTTTAATGTATTTAGCGCGAAGCCTCCGATCCTGATTTTTAGTCCGGCTCGTAGAGTTCGTGATAATACGACCAAACATACCCTGGAGAACGTTCTTGCCACCAAAGAGGTGGTAATCAATGTGGTGAACTATGGGGTCGTTCAACAAACCTCCCTTAGTAGCACTGAATATCCGAAGTATGTCAATGAATTTAAAAAGTCTGGATTGACACCCATTGAATCGGAGGAAGTTCGACCTTTTCGTGTGAAGGAGTCACCTGTTCAACTGGAGTGTTCGGTGAATGAGGTAATACCCCTTGGAGAGAATGGAGGTGCTGGAAACTTGGTTATCTGTGAAGTCAAATTAATGCACATCCATAAATCCATACTGGACAGCGATGGGCAGATTGATCCGTTTAAGATTGATTTGGTTGCGCGCATGGGTGGGAATTGGTACGCTAGGGCAAATGACGACGCCCTTTTTGAAGTTCCAAAGCCATTGCGAAGCTTAGGAATAGGCGTAGACAAGATTCCAGCACGAATTCGAAATAGCTTTTTCCTTTCAAGGAATGATTTAGGAAAATTAGGCAATGTAGAATCGCTGCCCACAGAAAGTGAAATTGCAGAACATCGCAATTCCAATTCGATTCAATCCATTTTGAATGCCTCGGAGGATTCCGACGAACAAAGAGAAAAATTATTCCAATACGCGAGTGAGCTGCTGATGAGAAATAAGGTGTGGGAAGCCTGGCTCAGCTTGCTAATTGACCCATTAAACAGAAGCTGAAATGGCAGAGTACAAGATTGAAGGAAAGATTAAAGTCATCATGGATACGATGACCTTTAGTAGTGGATTTACCAAACGTGAGTTTGTTGTCACAACTCAGGAACAATATCCTCAGGATGTGAAACTTGAACTAATCAAAGACCGTTGCTCATTGCTTGACTCATTCAAAGCAGGAGATGAAGTGCAAGCAATGTTCGACATAAGAGGTAATGAGTATCAAGGCCGATATTTCGTGAACCTCCAGGCCTGGAGGATTCAAGCGAAAGCTGCAACAGCATCAGCTGTTGAGGCCGCGGCGCCTCCTGTGGCTCAAGATTTACCTCCTTTGGATAACAATTTTAGTTCAGAATCTTCGGACGACATGGATGACCTTCCGTTCTAAATGAACTGGACCAATCGCATAGAAAAAGGATTTCGCTATTTACTTCCGACTCCTTTCACCATTGCGATTGTATTGACATTACTTAGCTTTCTACTCGGCTTGTTCTTTGGTGACCACCAAGGAGAAAACGCCTTTTGGAATACCATAGGTTCATGGGAAAAAGGATTATGGAATTCTTCCCTCATGGTCTTCGCTATGCAAATGATGCTGATGCTTGTTTTAGGGCATGTATTGGCCCTCACTCCAGCGGTTGACAGACTCATTCAATTTGCCCTTCGAATCTGCAATACAACCGCCCAAAGTGCTTATATGGTTACGCTACTTTCGGTGGCAGTGGGGCTATTTAATTGGGGGCTAGGACTAATCTTTGGAGCCATCTTCGCACGAAAAGTTGCCGAGCGGGCCGTTCGTAAGGGAATTCAAATTAATTACCCTTTAATTGGAGCGGCTGGATACACCGGCATAGCTGTTTGGCATGGAGGCATTTCAGGCTCAAGTCTAATCAAGGTTGCTGAAAATGGTCATTTAGCGGAATTGATGAGCCAGTCTAGCAATGCTACTTTACTCGCCTCACTTCCTGCGAGGATTGGATTTGAAGATACCGTTCTAAGTTCCATGAACATCAGTGTATCAGTAGCACTACTCCTATTGCTTCCTATAGCTATGTATTTATTAGGAAAAAGAGTGGTCGCAAATCCAATTGCCCTTCCATTACGAATGGAAGAAGAATCGAATATCAAACCTATTGGGGCCGAAAAGCTCGACCATTCTAAGATCTTTTCGAGAATTATTGGTGGGGCAATGATGGTCTTTGTCCTGTATAAACTGCTAATTGGAAATGGAGGGAATTGGCTCAATTTCTTTAATCCAAACAACATTAACCTTAGTCTGTTTTCACTGGCTCTGCTTTTGCATTCCGATTTCAATGAATTTCTAAAAGCCATAGAGGAGGCCATTCCAGGCGTTGGAGGAATACTGATTCAATTCCCTCTTTATTTCGGAATCATGGGTATCATGCAAGGCACTGGCTTGGTCGATTGGCTTTCCGCCTTCTTTGTTCAAATTTCCAATGGCACAACCTATCCCATATACACCTTTGTATCGGCTGGCTTAGTCAACATCTTTGTTCCTTCTGGAGGAGGCCAATGGGCGGTTCAAGGTCCCATTATAATACAGGCCGCGCATGAAATGAACATTCCACTGTCGAAGTGCATTTTAGCTATGGCATATGGCGATGAGCTTACCAATATGCTTCAACCATTTTGGGCATTACCTTTGCTGGGAATTACAGGATTGAAGGCAAGAGAAATACTCCCCTATACTGTGTTTGTATTCCTGATTTGTGCCCTGATCTTTTTGAGCGCACTAGTACTTTTTTAATGCAATTTGTAGAACTAGCAGACCAATTTCCAGATCCGCAGAACTGCCCGACAGATGATCCTTGTGCCATTAGCACAGAATTAAATCCATCGATGGTGCTTCAAGGCTATCGGCGTGGGTTTTTCCCATGGGGAGAGGCCTATGGTCATCCGCTCTGGTACTGCCCGGATCCACGCTTTGTCCTTTTTACCGAAGACCTGAAGTACAGTAAATCTCTCCGCCCAATTCTCAATCAAAACAAGTTTGAACTTCGATTGAACACTTCCTTCTCCAAAGTGATTAAGCATTGCAAAAAGATTGAACGTGATGGACAAGAAAGAAGCTGGATTACGGATGAAACCATACATTCTTTCGAACGATTGCACAAGGATAAAAAAGCGTGGAGCATTGAAGCTTGGCAGGAAGATATATTGGTGGGAGGATTATATGGTTTGATGGAGGGACGTGTTTTCTTTGGGGAATCCATGTTCAGTAAAGTACCCAATGCCTCCAAAGCCGTCTTTGTACTGTTTGTGAAATTCCTGAGGAAAAACGGCGTTCAGATTATTGATTGTCAGTACCATACCTCTCATTTGGAGCGCTTTGGAGCAAGGCACATTGGCCGAGAAGCGTTCCTACAATTATTAAATAGAGAGATTTCGAAAGAAGGCCCAAAATTCTATTCCGGAGTACTCGATAATTCAGATTGAGATTTCTTTCGTTCTTCCAATTCTGTTTGAGTTGGCCTAGGCTTTCCTTTTCCTGCAGCCATAAACAAGACCAATCCTGCTCCAGCTATTAGAGGCAATGTTGCGATGATCACTAGACCTAAATGTTTTTCGAGCATTTTAAGCTTAATGGAGGTTCTATGCTCAAGATACCAAAAAAATATTAGCCTGTATCTCGAACATCAAGGGCAGCTCGGAGGCTATTACCCAAAAGCATGAACGATAATACTAAGATCATTATAGCCAATCCTGGAAAAATGGCGAGATAGGCTTTATCCATAATGATGTAGGCATAATGATCTTTAATCATTCCTCCCCAGGATGGGATGGGAGGTTGTGCACCAATTCCCAAAAAGCTCAATCCACTTTCTATTAATATGGCCGCAGCAAAATTCGCCGCACTAATAACTATTACCGGTCCCCAGGTATTTGGTATAATGTGTTTGAAGATGGTTCTAAAATGACTGTATCCTAGGGCGGATGAGGCAGACACAAATTCCAATTCGCGAATGCCGAGCACTTGTCCGCGAACAATACGGGCTACTTCAACCCACATGGTCAGTCCTACGGCGACAAACACCTGCCAGAATCCCTTGCCTAGGGCTAAGGTGATGGCAATGACCATAAGCAAGGTAGGCACTGACCACATCACATTGATAAACCACATAATCAATTTATCGACCCAACCGCCAAAATAGGCTGCAGCGGCACCCAAGCTCATTCCTAATAGAATGGATATCAAGACGGATATAAAACCAACTGAAAAAGACACACGAGCACCTAACATTAACCTACTCAGATAATCACGACCAAATCGATCGGTACCGAGAATAAAAGTCCGGCTCCTAATCCATCCCTCTTCTTGCTTTTTAAGTTTGGATAGTTCGATTTTCTTATCTGGCAAAGATTCTGGATCTCCGTTGAGCACGTATTCGGTATACTTCAAAAAGTCACCATCAACATTAGCCTCCAAAACCGGGACAAAATTCAGTTGTTTGGACTTACCGTAGAGTAATTCATAGAGAAATCCCTCCTGGCTTGCTGTACTTAAGTGAATTTCAAATCCATCAACTTGACTTCCTGGCCCTAATTTAGCCAAGCTCAATTCCATTGTATTGGCATGTGAGGTCTGGTCTGGAATTATGAGGTAAGCAAAGAGCGCAGTAGTAGCAACAGTGAGGATAACAATGCTTGAAACCCAAGCAATGGTATCTTTTTTAAGTCTTTTCCAAACTCTAAATGAAGATCGACTTGATTGGGACACTTTATTCCGATAAGTCTTTTAATATCTCAACCCCTTCTTCAATGTAAACGTCCTTCATAAGCTTTTTGTGGAATCGCTCTTGTCTGGACAATGCGAGAGAATCGGACTCGGGAATACGATAGGCCTCAGGAGTGATGACATCCAAATCATTTCGATAAGAAGAAATCACTTTGAACTCCTCATTCTTTTCTTCCAGCATCTCTTGATGGCTTTGGTAGTCCTTTAGTTTAAGGGCATAGCGCGTATCCTCCCTTCGTTCCTTAATCCAATCGGCCTGATCTACAATCTTGTTAAATACTTCGTGCTTAGATACCCGCGAATTGCTCTGAGCAACGAGCTGATCAATCATACCATCGTTCACTCCATAATGGGCGTAGTCAACCGCCGCCAATTCATCCCATGGCAGAGGAAAATCCGTGTCTTTTTCGCCCACCGCCACAAAATTATAGCGATCCGGTAGCACAACATCGGGCTGCACACCATTTAACTGGGTGGTATGCCCGTTGATTCTATAAAACTTCTGAATGGTCATCTTAACACTACCCAATGGCTTAACATCATTTAAATCAGCCGGAAGCATTGGATCAAAATCAAACATACTCTGAGTAGTTCCTTTCCCAAAAGTTTGTGTAGACCCCACTATCACAGCTCGTCCATAATCTTGCAAGGCGGCCGCAACAATTTCACTGGCCGAAGCAGAGAATGAATTAACCATTACGACCAAAGGACCATCCCAGATCACTGTTGGATCCTTATCAGTCAAAGCCTGAGCGGCACCCTTCTTAGCCTTCACCTGAACAACTGGACCTGTTTCAATAAACAATCCAACGATATCAATGGCAGCCTGTAAACTTCCTCCACCGTTGTTTCTCATGTCTAAGACAATTCCCTCAACACTGGCTTCCTTTAATTTCTCTACCTCGGTCTTCACATCTTCAGCACAATCTCTTCCTTCTCCATCGTAATTGATATAAAACTTGGGCAAATGGATATATCCATAGGTCAACTTTCCTTCCTCCAGTACGGCCGATTTCGCATAGGTTTCTTCAATAATTACCACATCACGAACGATTGGAATAACTTGAATCTGTCCATCGATTTTCTTCACAGTGAGCTTTACCGTAGTTCCTTTAGCCCCTCTAATCAATTGTACGGCATCATCAATGCGCATACCTACAATGTCGACAGCTTCTTCATCGCCTTGGGCTACTTTTAAAATCAAATCGCCCTCTTTTAAGTCTCCTTGCTTCCAACAAGCACTACCAGCTACAATCTCATGTACTTTAATATACCCATCCTTGGTGGTCAGGCGAGCTCCAATGCCTTCCATTTTACCAGACATTTGAAACTCGAAGGTCTCCTTATCTTTTGGTGCTAAATAGTTGGTATGTGGATCAAAGCAAGCAGTTATAGCATTAATATACATGCTCTGCCAATCCTTCCGCTCCAATTCGGCCATGCGATCAGACCACTGCTTCATGCTTTCGCTAACCTTTTCTCTTGCTTTTTCTTCAAGTTCTTCGAAAGTTCCTTCTTCCGATTCATCCTCCAAATAATCGTTTAGTCGCAAAAGGGTCTGATATTTTAAATAGACCCTCCAGGTATCTCTTAATTCGACTATATCTTTCGGATAGGACATCTTCTCAAGGTCCGTTTCGAAGTACTCCTTTTTATCAAAATTGAAGGGTTCGCTTAAAATATCTGCGTAAATCTCATCTACCTCTTTCTGTCGCAATTCAAGCAATGCAAAACTGGCATCAAAAAATTCAAAACTCCGATTCTTAATCTGATCGTCAAGTTGCATCCTATACTTCGACAGCTTGTCCACATCCTGCTGCAAAAGCATGCGCTTACCGGGATCGATCATTTCTAAATAGACATCATATACATCTTTGGAAAGATCGTCATCAAAGGACTTCGGACTATAATGAGCTTCACTAAGTCCATACTGTATAAGTTCCAATAGTACTTTATCCTTCTTCTCATCGGTAGGAAGAATGAAAGCAATAGACACAACTAGGAGAAGGGCGAGGGAACCAAGCACCGCCCATTTATTCTTTTTCACCATCTTTTTTAAAGCTGCAATTTTCAAGCTATTTTCGAAAGTACAATAAATAGGCCGGTCCTTCATTCTAATAGCAGGTGTTCAACAAATTTAACATACCATTATACCTACTTCTGTTTAACGTCATTCTGCTATCTGATGTTTACGGTCAGAGCATCTCAGAAATTGACATAAACTTAAGCTTGCAGGAGCTTTATTTGACTTCTGAACATGACACGCTTATGACCTTCCCAATATCAAGTTCAAAGTATGGAATCGGGAATACGGCCAATAGCAATAAGACCCCATTGGGGAAACATCAAATACACTCAAAATTTGGCGAAAATGCTGAGCTTGGTGCCATTTTTAAAGGACGTATTAACACCGGTGAAATAGTGGAGATAATATTAGAAGAACGCAGTAAGGGAAATGATTTTGTGACAAGCCGAATTATGTGGCTGGAAGGATTGGACGAAGGTTTGAATAGAGGAGCTGGAATAGACAGCTACTCCAGGTACATTTATATTCATGGAACCGATGAAGAAGGACTCATCGGTCAAAAGGCTTCGCATGGTTGCATTCGAATGAAAAACGCGGATGTTATTGAACTATTTGAGCATGTTGAAGTAGGAACCATCGTTAACATTCACGAATAAACTCTACCTCTCCAATTGGGTCGGCTTCCAATCGAGGAAACTTGTAACAAGACGAGGTAGAAAGGATATATCATCCAAATCAGGAGTATATGTCCAATTCTGATCCGATCTTCTACCATTGATGAGATTAAGCGGACGGCCATGACATCCGGTATGAGCCTGACCATAAAAATTGAAAAGAATAGGCCTGCACCCATTTCATTAGAAAGGAATAAAGCAATACTCAATATCCAGGCTAATTGGGCTAGGCCAATAAGAGCAAACAACTTGAGAGTTGGCCAGTCCTTGTAAATGTGCATTTTTCCGGCCCACCGCCTTCTTTGATTCCAGAAATCCTTCCAGTTTGATTCCACAGAGGTGGATGTATATGCGTTAAGTTGGGCATCAATCCTCCTGTCTTGCTTTGCAAAGTTTCTCAGAAGATGAATATCATCGCCACTTGGATATTTACTTTTTAAATCCAGTTTATCAAGATCAAGATTTTTAAGGTTTAGAAGGACGTTGGCTGAACTCATCAAGAAGGCTTGTCCTTTAATTAAATGGGCCATCCAGACAAAGCTTTGGGCATACCAATCCACTTTCTGTAAAAGACTCAGGAACGAATGTGAACCATCCATTCGGACCAGACCAGCACATAGATCTGAATCAACAAAGTCCGCAGTCAGCAAACAGTCAGAGGTAAAAGTGCAATCGGCATCGGTTAAAAGAAATCTTGAATTAGGATAGGTATTAAAGGCATGCATAAGCCCTGCCTTCTTTCCTTGAACATCCTTTGGCAGATCCAATATAGTAAGGTTCATACCTGACAATTCCTCTTCAATTTTTGCAATGGTTCGATCGGTTGAATGATCATTGACAAATACAATTTCGTCAAATTCTCGGCCTCCCTTTAAGGAGGAAATGCTTTGGAGCAAAGGACCTATTCTTTCTTCTTCATTTCGAAAACAAATGAGCAACTTAATCTTGTCCGAGGCTTGTACAATTGGTTCACGGGATTTGAATTCCTGCACCTCCAACCACAGAAATACCAGATACATTCCATAGAGACTGGATATAACAAGTAAAAGCATAGGCAGCATAATTCAAAGGTAGCATTCCAGTGATTGCATTTCCTATCTTTCGGATGTGGAAGACAAAAAGGAAAAGATCATCCTAGGCATTGACCCTGGAACAAGCATCATGGGGTATGGGCTTATTAAATGTCATGGGAAGAAGGTGGAATTAATTGCCCTTGATGTCGTCCTGCTGCAAAAACTGGCGAATCATGAACTGAAGCTTAAAAAGATTTTTGAGCGTACACTTTCTATCATTGACCAGTTTAATCCAGATGAAGTAGTACTTGAGGCACCATTCTTTGGTAAAAATGTTCAATCCATGTTGAGGCTGGGGCGAGCCCAAGGTGTTGCTATGGCGGCGGCTTTGTACAGAGATATTCCAATAACAGAATACTCTCCAAGAAAAATTAAACAATCGATTACAGGAAATGGGAATGCTTCCAAAGAACAAGTTGCTGGGATGCTCACCAACATCTTGCAATTAAAAGAACAACCAAAGTATTTGGATGCTACGGATGGCTTGGCAGTTGCCCTTTGCCATTATTACCAGGATGGCCGTACAAAGGGTAGTTCTAATTATAGTGGGTGGAGTAGTTTTCTGAAGAATAATCCAGACCGACTTAAATAGTGTCTTGTCCTGAAATAGGTTGACACAATTGATTACTAATTTACACAATAGACCTTATTTGGGACATTTAGATTTAGTCCCCAGTGCGGTCTATTGT
>LXNJ01000515.1_pt1 | contig 26845 bp, 26 predicted proteins | sample 809081 | NCBI WGS metagenome assembly LXNJ01 (sample SAMN04870510, study PRJNA318959) | sponge metagenome | biome: sponge; feature: marine sponge reef; material: water | host: Petrosia ficiformis | place: Greece: Milos, Mediterranean Sea | collected 2013-05-29 | depth 5-7 m | reverse complement strand
AACGACCAGTGCGGAGCATCACAAGGCGATGCTGTGTCCCGCCTGCCGCCACCTCATCTTCCCGAAGGTGTCGCCCGCCGTGATCGTCCAGGTGACGCGCGGCGCCGAGATCCTGCTCGGCCGCTCGCGCCGCCATCCCAGCGGCTCGTACTCGGTGCTAGCGGGCTTCGTCGACCCGGGCGAGAGCCTGGAAGACGCCGTTCGGCGTGAAATCGAGGAAGAGTCCGGGATTCGCGTCACGGACATCCGGTACTTCGGCAGTCAGCCCTGGCCGTTCCCCGACTCTCTGATGGTGGGCTTCAGGGCCGTGTACGAAGACGGCACGCTTGAGAACCTGGACGGCGAGCTGGAGGACGTGGGCTGGTTCACCGCCGACGCCTTGCCTCCGGTGCCGCCCGGATACAGTATCGCGCGGGCGCTGATCGACGATTTCGCCCGGCGAAACGGCGTGGATCCGGGGGAGGTGCCGACCTGGAGGCGTCGATGACCCTCCTGATCATCGGATCATCGTCCTATCATCGTTTCATCACCAAGTCATCATCGTCCGTGCGCTCGCGTTGCCCGCGCGCTCTCGCCTCGCCGGCCGCAGGCACACGACCGACCACTGCCACCCGGAAGCGAGCCCCCCATGACCCGACGCGTCCTCCCCGCCCTGATCACCGCCGCGCTGGCCGTCTCCTGCGCCACCGGCCCCTCCGGCCCCCCACCCTTCGACCCGGTCGGCACCTGGAGTTACAGCGCCGAAGTGGACGGGCAGATCATCCCGGGTTCGATGACTATCGAGGCGGCCGGCGAGGGATACACGGGACGGATCACGAGCGACTTTTTCCCGCCCATCCCCATCAACGCGGTCACCGTGGTGGACCAGGCCGTCACCATCGAGGCCTCGGGACCGGACGGCCCGCTCCTGATCGAGTTGGTGGCCGTTGAGGCCGCCCTCGACGGAACCTGGGCGATGAGCGAGCAGAGCGGGACCTTCGCCGCGACGAGGGCGAACTAGCAGGCTCGCCGGGACCTTCACCCGCCCGACGGCCGCCGCCCGAGGAACCGCATCACCGCCAGCGCCACAGCGCGCGCTCCGTCGACCAGTTCGGCCACTCCGATGGACTCGTCCGCGCGGTGCGCGTTGGCGACGTCGCCGGGACCGAACAGCACCCCTGGCGTGCCTCCCGCGTTGACCAGGTGGCGCAGATCGGAGCCGTATGGAACCGCCGCCAGACCGCCGCCGCCCACGCCGAGGTCGCGCGCCACGGACCGGGCCACGGTGACGATCGCGGCATCCTCGGGAGTCTCGCAGGGAGCGAACTGGCCACCCCACCACTCGACGCGGACCGGGTTGGCGCGCAGGAAGTCGTCATGTGCGCAGCAGGCGGCCACCTGCGCCTCGAACAGGCCGCGGGCCGCGCGGACATCCTCCTGTACGCCGACGCCGAAGCGCCCTTCGGCCCGGACCCGTTCCGGCACGGACGACGCCCACTCCCCCCCTCGCACCATCCCGATGCAGATCGGGTACGGCGCCGGATTCGACTCGAAGCGGGGGTCGCTCACGCGGGCATTGCGCTGCCCCTCGAAGTCCATCAGGTGCCGGTAGACGAGCATGAACTTTTCCAGCGCGCTCACGCCCTCGTGGCGAAGCGCCCCGTGGGCGGCCTTCCCGGGGACCGTGAGCCGGAAGTTGAGCGCCCCGGCCTGGGCGTTGGCCACACGGAGACCGGTCGGCTCCAGCACGATGGCGCCGTCCCCCGTGTGGCCGCGCAACACCGAGGCCAGCGTGCCCAGTCCACCGTCCTCCTCCCCGATGACGCTCTGGACGAGCACGGATCCGCGCAGTCCGACGCCGGAATCGAGCACGGCCTTCACTCCGGCGAGGCCGGCGACAAGCGGCCCCTTCATGTCCAGCACGCCACGCCCGTACACACGGCCGCCGCGAACATCCATGCGAAACGGGGGCGCAGTCCAGCGGGACGGGTCGCCCGGCGGCACCACGTCGACGTGGCCGTTGAGGACCAGCGTGCGGCCCTCGACCGCGGCCGAGCCCTCCAGGCGGGACCCTTCGGTCCAGCGGTAGCGCCCCACCACGCCCATCGGGTTCCGCCGATCGAGTTCGGTGGCGTAGTCCGGATGACTGCTCAGCGCGGCCTCGTCGATCTCCCACACGTCGACGTCCAGGCCGAGCCCGTCCATCACGGCGGCCACGTACTCCTGGGCCGGGGTTTCGTCGCCCTTCCAGGAGGGGATCGCCACCAGTCCGGCAAGGGTTTCGAGCAGCCAGGACTCGTCGACCGCGGCCAGAACCGCTTCCGTGGTGCCATCCAGGCGCATTGCGTGGTACTGCCGCGGGGGACTACGGCGATTCCGACAGCCTCAACGCCCACAGCCCCGAGTTGATGTCGGCAAACCAGACCAGGTCACGGTGGGGCATCACGCTCCACGCACCCGGCGAGTTGGGGACGAACCCCAGCGGGTCGAACGCCTTGTAGACGGAGACCTCGCGCCCCTGCGTGTACAGATTCCCCATGAGCTCCCCCGAGACATCCACGAGGCGCATGCCGCCCTCGTAGTACGCCTGGTAGAGGATGTCGTCCTCCACCCAGATGTTGTGCGTACCGAACTCCGAGACCTCGTAGCGGGCCACCATCCGGGGGTTTCCGGGGTCGTCGAAGTCGATGACCTGGATATAGCCCCAGCTCGCGCGCGGATACCCGCCACGACCGGTCTCGGGATCGTACTTCTGGCGGAAGTCGGGCCCCGCACCCTCCCAGGCCATGCCCTCGCGGTTCAGGATCTCGTCGCCGATGAAGACGTAGAACTTCCCCGCCGACTCCGACCAGTACGGGAACGCCGCATGCGTCGCCCCCGTCGGCACCGGATAGCTGGAGACGAATACGGGCGCGTCGATCGTGCCGCCCCAGCGCCCGTTGCCCACGTCGACCACAACCAGTCCCGTGCCCCATTCGGCCGAATACGCGATCCCGTCGTGGACCCACACGTCGTGCACCCGGCTGTTCGGGTGATCGTACTCGGAGACGTATGTGGGATTGTAGATGTCCCGGACGTCCAGAATCACGTACTTGTCGCCGTTGGACAGGGCGAAGAGGTAGTCGTTGGTGGGGAAGGCGTTGTGCACGCCCCCGGTGAGCCCCTCCGTGTATTCGGCGGCGATCACGGGGTGGGCGGGGTCGGCCAGGTCCAGGATCACCACGCCGTTGCGACGGTCCGAGGCGCCCTCGCGGGTCAGCGAGGCGTAGCGTCCGTCGGGAGAGACCTTGATGTCATTGACGGAACGGGCATCCACCTGCACCGAATCGGTCTTGACGACGTTCTCGGGATCGGTGATGTCGAAGACGAACCCGTGGCCGTCGGACTGCTTCGACCCGACCAGGGCGTAGTCGCGTCCATCCACGCCCTCGAATACCCAGAAATCGGTGCTGTACACCCTTTCCTGGTTTCCTCGCCCCACCACCTCGACCGCGCGCGCCACCTCCCGCTGCACGGCCTCGAAGGTGCGGGTCGCCCTCAGCCCTCCCGACCGCGCCAACACGGTGAATTCGCCCGGGACGTCGGCCACGATGCGCCCGTCCTCCATCTGTCCCGGGGCGGGCGGCGCCACGATCCCCACCGCCGGCTCGTACGAGTGGCTCCACTCCACGGGCGCATCCTCGATCACCGCGCCGTCCGCGTCACGCACGATCGCGGCGAAGGTCTGCACGTCCCCGGTGCGAACGGGCCCGCCCGCGCCACCCGCGATCTCCAGCGAGGCCCCCGCGAATTCCCGCACGGAGTGCTCCACCGCGCCCGTCACTCCCTCGAACGCAGCCTCGATCCGCACGGGGCCCGGGGCGAGGGCCCGCACGTGCCCGAACCCGTCCACATCGGCCCGGCCGGGATCGCTGGTCCGCCACTCGAAGCCCGCGCCGGGACGGTTCGTGCCGTCGCCGTGCAGCGCAATGGCTCGATGGGTCACCGTTGTGCCCTCGTAGAGGGCGCGCGGGCCCGTCACCTCGACCCGCACGACGGGCGGCCACTCCACCACGACGGGCACGGCGAGCTGGGCGGGACGGCCGCCCGGACCCGGTCTCGCCGTCGTGACGATGACCTCCCACTCCCCGACTTCCAGTCCCATGACGACACCGCCGTCGATGGAGAGGGCGCGCCGCGAGCCGACGATCCGCACCGCCTCGTCCATCGCCTGTCCATCTCCGTCCAGTACCCGGACCGCCAGGGTGGCGCTTTCGCCCCGCGCGATCACCAGGCTGGGGGGGTCGGCTTCGATCCGCCACGCGGTCTGGGCAACGACGGGCGCGCCCGGAACGAGGAAGAGCGCGGCCAGGGCAAGCAGGCCGTGGATCGCCGTTCGAATGCCGGGGGGAGTCTGTCCACGGGCTGCAGGGGGCGGGGGGCGGTGGCGCGGGTGCATGACCGGAAAGCCTCCTGAGAAGGGCGCGTGTACGGGTCCGCCCGCAATATGGGGACCGAACGGCGTTCGCGATATGACACTTTTCATGCGATATGTCGTATATATTAATGTAGATATATCGCGACACATCACACGACCAAGATCAAACCTCGGAGATTCAGGATGAGATTCGACGATTATCTCGATTTCGACAATTGGCCCTGGCCCTTTGGTTCCGCCGAACGGCGGGGACCACGGCAGCGGCGGAGGCGAGTCCGCTGGAAATGGTTCGAGCGCGGCGACCTCAAGTTCGCGATCCTCGCGCTGATCGAGGAAAAGTCAATGCACGGGTACGAGGTCATGCAGGCGCTGGAGGAGGAGTCGGCGGGTTGCTACAAGGCGAGCCCCGGTTCGGTGTACCCCACCCTTCAACTGCTCGAGGACCAGGACTACGTCGCGTCACGCGACCAGGGCGGCCGCAAGATCTATTCGATCACCGACGCAGGCCGCGCCTACCTGGAGGAGAACCGCGATCACGTGGAGCACATCTTCGAGCGTGTCTCCAAGTTCAGCCACCGGTTGTTCGGACGGGACATGAGCCAGCTGACGCGCAAGCTCTCGCGTCTCGCGCGCACCACCTTCCAGGGCGCGGTCGGCTGGATCGAGGACGAGCAGCTGTTCAGCGACATGAAGTCGGTCCTGGACAAGGCGGTGAAGGACATGGACGCGGCGTGGGACGCGGCCCGCGAGCGCAGGCGGGCCGGCAAGGCGGAACGGGCCGCACGGAACGAGGACGCCCCGGCAAACTGACCGGTCGGGCGCAGGGGGGCTGCCTCTACGCGGGCGGTCGCCAGATGTGGCGCATGTAGCGCCCGGGCGCCTGCAGAAAGCTCCTGAGCAGCGTCACCCCTTCCAGCGCCTCGTACTCCACCCGCTGGAGCGGCGAGGCGTCGAAGGAGTACAGCGTCGCGCCCGGCACGGCCATCAGCACAGGCGAGTGCGTGGCGATCACGAACTGCCCCCGCTCGCCCACCATGTCGCTCATCATCGATACGAAGCCGAGCTGGCTCTGCGGTGAGAGTGCCGCCTCCGGCTCGTCCAGCAGATAGAGCCCGCCGGGCACGAAACGCGAGCGGAAGAGGCGCAGGAAGCTCTCGCCGTGCGAGTTGGCGTCGAGGTCTTCGCCGTAGCGGGACCGCATGGCGGCCAGGGAGCCCAGCGCAGGCCCGCGCGCCAGCTTCCTGGCCAGGTCCGAGCGGTCCGCGTAGTCGCGATCCACCTCCGCCAGCCGTTCCTCCATTTCGCTCTTCATCGCACCCAGCCTGCGCACGAAACCGAAGAAGTCCTCCGCCCTGAGGAAGAAGCCCCGGTGAGATCTCTGTCGCCACATCGGGGTCATCACCCGCGCCAGCCTGCGCGGACCCTCCAGCGACTCGTCCACCGCCGCATCCGCGCTCCCCGCGGTCGGCAGGTTCGCGACGATCGCGAGGGCCTCGAGCAGGGTGGATTTGCCGGACCCGTTCTCTCCGGCCAGAATCGTCACGGGTCCCGGAAACGCCACCTCGGACAGGCCGTGAAGCGCCGGTATGGCGAAGGGGAAGCGGTCGGCTTCGCCCTCCGGGGGACGCCCCATGCGCACTCCCGAGAGCAGTTGCGATCCGGTCATGAACCCCGTTCCCGTGACGAATGACCCCGGCGTACCCGGCGGCGCGATTCCGGGAGGATGGGACCCGGTCGCCTTGTTGGCAAACGGCGTGGGCCCCATTATGGCCCTCCCTTCGCACAGCTCCACCAGCCCGAGGACTTTGCCATGCGAACCGCACGCGCATCCGCCCCGATTCTTCTGACCGCCGCAGCAGCATGCTGCATCCTTCCGTTCGCCGGCACCCGCGCCGTCGCCCAGGAGGCCGCCACGGGCGACGCCGACGCCACCCCGGCCGACGACCGCTGGACGCCCGCGCTCAGCATGCGGTACCACCAGGTCGGCGGGCTGGCGATATCCCACGACGGGAGCCAGATCGCCTACACGGTGCGCGAGCCGCTCATGGAGGGCGAGAAGTCCGAGTACCTGAGCCACATCTGGGTCGCCTCCGCCGACGGCAGCCGCAATGTCCAGTTCACGCGCGGCGAGCACTCCGCCGGCAGCCCCGCGTTCTCGCCGGACGGCGCGTGGCTGGCCTTCGCCACGGGCCGTTCGGGCAGCAGCCAGATCTGGGTCATCGCGATGGCCGGAGGCGAGGCGCGCCAGGTCACCGACGCGAAGCCGGGTGTGGGACAATTCCGCTGGTCCCCCGCGGGAGACGCCTTCGCCTTCGTCATGCGCGACGCGCAGACCGAGGAAGAGGAGAAGGCGGCGAAGGAGAAGCGCGACGTGGAGATGGTGGACCGGAACTTCAAGTACGGCCACCTCTACACCGTCCCCTTCGACCCCGTGGCGACCGAGACGACCGAGGCCACCCGCGTCACCGAGGGCGACTTCCACGTCACCGGCTTCGACTGGTCCCCGGATGGGTCGCAGCTCGTCTTCGCGCACCAGGCCGACCCCCGCATCAACACGGGCCGGCTTTCCGGCGACATCGCGCTCGCCCCCGCATCCGGTGGCGACGTTGAGCAGCTCGTCACGGGCCCCGGCGTCGAATCATCGCCGCGCTGGGCGCCTGACGGTTCGCTGATCGCCTACGCCTCGACGGGAGATCAGCCCGAACCCGTCGGACTGAGCGACCTGTACGTCGTGAATCCGGAGAGCGGCGATGTGCGGAGGCTGCCCGAAACCCCGAACCGCAGCGTATCGATCCTCGGATGGTCCGCAGACTCCGGCGAGGTCTTTCTCAACGAGTCGCTGGGCACCACCCGGCACGTGATCGCGGTGCCGGTCGGCGGGGGCGGGATCCGCCGGATTACGGAAGGCGCCGGCGTGGTCGGCAGCACGGCGTTGGCGGCGGGTGCCGGAAGGCTCGCCGTGACCTGGGAGACGAACGACGAGCCGCGCGAAGTCCATGTCACGGGACTCGACGCTTTCCGCCCCACCCGGCTGTCCCGGGTCACCGCGGACGTGCCGCGTCCGCCGATGGGCCGCACGGAACTCCTCGCGTGGGAGGCGCCCGACGGCACCCCGGTCGAAGGTCTCCTGACCTATCCGGTCGGATACGAGGCCGGCAGCCAGGTGCCCCTCATCCTCAACGTACACGGCGGTCCCGCGGGCGTCTTCGCCCAGTCCTTCACGGGGAATCCGAGCATCTACATGATCCAGTACTTCGCCCAGGAGGGGATGGCGGTGCTGCGCCCCAACCCGCGCGGGAGTACGGGCTACGGCAAGGAATTCCGCTACGCGAACTTCATGGACTGGGGCTACGGAGACCTGTCGGACCTGTTGGCGGGCGTGGACGAGGTGATCGAGATGGGCGTCGCGCACCCGGACAGCCTGCTGCTGATGGGCTGGAGCTACGGGGGCTACATGACGTCGTTCGCCGTCACCCAGACCGACCGTTTCCGCGCCGCGTCAATGGGCGCCGGCCTGCCCAACCTGGTGAGCATGGTCACCACCACCGACATCGGCGACTACCTCGTGGGCCACCTGGGCGATGAGTACTTCAACGACTACGAGACCTACGAGAAACACTCGGCGATCTACCACATCAAGAACGTCACCACCCCCACCCAGGTCATTCACGGCGCCCTCGACCTGCGCGTGCCGTTTACGCAGGGACAGGAGTTCTACACGTCGCTGGTCCGCCTCGGGGTCGACACGGAGATGGTGGTCTATCCCCGCACCCCGCACGGCCCCACCGAGCCCAAGTTCCTCATGGACGTGTCGGAGCGAATCCTGGTCTGGTTCAACAAGTACCTGCGGGGACCGCGACCGACGGCGCAGGACCGGTAACCGGTCTACCTCCGCTGGCTGACCTGGCCTATCCTCTCGCGAAGCGCTCCGGTCTCCCACAACGGGACCACGGTGATCCGCTCGCTGACCGGATAGGCTCGCGGCGCCGGACAAACCACGAACAGGTGATCGACCTCCAGCGCATCGGCCGCGGCCCGAGTCCGGCGCGAAACGGATGGGGACTCGCTGAACTTGATCTCGAACCCCGTCCACCGCCCCTCGACGGTGGCCAGCAAATCCAGCTCTCCACCCCCGTGCGCGGCCCAGAACCATGCATCGGCCGGACGCAGGACGCGCAGTAGCTGCTCGATCACAAACCCCTCCCAGGAAGCACCGACACGCGGATGCGAGAGGAGCCCCGCACCGTGTGGGATACCCAGCAGGGTGTGAAGCAGACCCGTGTCCCGCAGGTAGACCCTGGGTGCCTTGACCTGGCGTTTCGCGATGTTGTCAAACCACGGCTGCAGCTGCCGGACCATGAAGGTTCCGGTCAGCAGATCCAGATAGCGACGCACCGTCTTGTCGGACAGCGACAGCGCGCGTCCCAGGTTGGATGCGTTCCACGTCTGGCCGTGCGAATGCGCCAGCATGGTCCAGAAGCGCCGCATCGCGGCAGAGGGAATGGAAATCCCAAGCTGGGGCACGTCCCGTTCCAGGAACGTGCTTACGAACGAATCCCGCCAGGCCCGGCTGTCGTCGTCCGACGCCGCCAGGTAGGAGCGCGGAAAGCCTCCACGGACCCAGAGGTCGCGCCACTGCGGCACACCGGTCTCGTCCAGGCCGAAGCCGCTCATTTCGATGAGTTCCACCCGCCCGGCAAGCGACTCCGAGACGCCGCGCACCAGATCCGGCGCCGCACTGCCGAGGATCAGGAACCGCGTTTGCGAATCCGGCCGGTCCGCCAACACCCGGAGAGCCGAAAAGAGTTTCGGCATCCGCTGGACTTCGTCCAGCACAACCAGTCCATCCAGGGATCCCAGCACGAGCTCGGGATTGGCCAGCCGGCGGACATCCGGCTCCGACTCCAGGTCGAAGCGCGTGGCGTTCCGTCCGGCGGCAAACTGCCGGGCCAGCGTGGTTTTGCCGCATTGTCGCGGCCCAAGCAGGGCGGTGACGGGAGCGCGCGCCGTCGAGACCTCCAGCCGCCGAAGATAGTCGGGTCGTGCAAGCATGACCCCAAAATAACGTGAAAATTCGGAGTGCGCATCCGAAATTTCAGATAACTGGCGCTGACTTGCGCCCGCCCGAGGGTGTTCCGGGCCAAGCCCAGGCCCTGGCAGCCTGGCGGGCTTGGCCCGAATCTAGCTCACCGGCCTCCTGACCGGCCCCCGCAGCCACCGCCCCGGCTTCTCGCCGGTCAGGCCGCCACCGCGGATCACGGGCACCCCGTTCACCAGCAGGTCGTTGATGCCGACGCTGTACTGGTGCGGGTCCGAATACGTGGCCCGGTCGGCGATCACGTCGGGGTCGAAGACGGCGACGTCCGCGCGCATGCCCTCGGCGATGACTCCCATGTCGTCCCGGCCGAGCCAGCGGGCTGGCATCGAGGTCATCTTCATGACGGCTTCCTCCAGGGTGATCACCCCCAGTTCGCGCACATACCTGGCAAGCACACGCGGGAACGCGCCATAGCTGCGCGGGTGAGGATACCCCACCCCGTAGCCCACCGCGTCGCCGTCCGTCTCGATCATCGCCAGCGGATGCTGCATGATCCGGATCACGTCTCCCTCGTCCATGGCATGATAAATCGCGCTGAAGCCGCCCTGGAGCTGCAGCTCGATCGCGAGCCGGATCCCCGTCTCCAGGTCGTTCGGCAGGCCCCGGTCCGCGGCGTAGTCGGCCAGCGTCCTGCCGTTGTACGACTCGTCCGAGCCCAGCACGCGGAACTGGATCCGGGACATGTCGGCGCCGACCCGGTCGGTCATGAAGATGCGCCGCATGTCGTCTTCCATCCGCGCCCGCGTTTCGGCGTCGGCCACCCGGGCCGCGAAGTCCTCGGGGCCGCCGGCCAGCGCCCACTGAGGGAACAGGATGGCGGAACTCGTACTCGAGGCCGCGTACGGATACAGGTCGTGCGTAACGGTCAGCCCCGCCGCGTTGGCCGAGTCGATCATCGCCAGACTCCTCTCACTCCAGCCCCACTGCCCCGCCCCTGACGCCTTGTGATGATTGATCTGGGCCGGGACATCCGCCTCTTCCGCGATCCGGATCACTTCCGCCACCGACTCCAGCAGCCCGCTCCCCTCGTTGCGCATGTGGCTCACGTAGATGCCGCCGTGCGCCGACGCGACCTTGGCCAGCTCGATGATCTCCTCGGTCTCGGCAAAGTTGGCGGGCACGTACAGGAGCCCCGTCGAAAACCCCAGCGCCCCCTCGCGCATCGACTGGTCGACCAGCGCCCGCATTTCGTCGAGCTCGGCGGGCGTGGGCGCGCGGTTCTCCATCCCCATCACCTGTTTGCGCGTCCAGGTGTGGCCCGCGAAGAACCCCACGTTGGGCGCCATCGTCAGGCCGGAGGCGAACTCCTCCAGCGGCCACGGCTGGTCGCCGGAGTGGAGCGACACGATCAGCGAAGTGATCCCCTGGCGCAGGAAGTTCTCGGCCAGCGGATACTCCGCGATCGTCTGCTGGACGTGCGAGTGGTTGTCGATGAACCCGGGAGTGACGACCTGGCCGGTGGCATCGATCACGGTGCGCGCCAGCGAAGGGTCGACGGGTTGGGGGGAAACAAGCGCGATGCGGCCGTCGACAACCGCGACATCGGCGCGGAACCGGTCGGCTCCGGTGCCGTCCACGACGGTGCCTCCGGTGATCAGCACGTCATAGGTCTGGGCCGAGACGGGCGTACCCGGCGCGGCGGCAAGGATCAGGGCGAGAATGGGGGCGATTGCGGGTCGCATGCGGTCTCCGGGAACTCTGTCCAGTGGCACGATTCGGTAAACTCGAGATTACATAATGTAAATCCGGGTTTACATTCCCAGCCATGCGAATCGCCACCTGGAACGTGAACTCGGTCAAGGCGCGGCGGGCGCGGTTGCTGCAGTGGTTGCGCGACCACCGGCCCGACGCCCTCTGCCTCCAGGAACTCAAGACCACGGACGAAGCCTACCCCGAGGACGCGGTTCAGGGCGAGGGCTACGAGTCGGCCGTGTTCGGCCAGCGGGCCTACAACGGCGTCGCGCTCCTGAGCCCGCACCCGATCGCGGAGGTGCGCCGGGGCATGGCCGACGACGATGCGGAGGACCCGCAGGCGCGCCTGATCAGCGGCCGCGTCGGCGGGATCGCGGTGTATTCGGCGTACTTCCCCAACGGGCGCACGGTGGGCTCCGAGTCGTACGCCTACAAGCTGGCGTGGATGGGTCGGCTGCTCGGCTTGCTGGAGCGCCGCCACGACCCGAACGACCCGGTTGTGCTGACCGGCGACTTCAACGTCGCCCCCGACGACCAGGACGCGGCGAATCCCGAGCAATGGGCGGCCAGCGTCCTGTGCCACGCCGATGCGCGCGCGGCGCTCGAGCGCATCCGGGACTGGGGACTGGTCGATGTGGTGAGGAAGCATCACCCGCAGGGAGGCCTCTACAGCTGGTGGGACTACCGGCGCCTCGCGTTCCCCCGCAACGACGGCCTGAGGATCGATCACATCTTCGCCACCCTCCCAGTCGCGGAGACGTCGACCGGCGCGTGGGTGGACCGAGATCAGCGCAAGGGCAGGAAGACCGACATCCCTTCGGACCACGCGCCGGTGGTGGCGGACTTCGACCTCTGACGGGAACTTCGGGTGGCGGGAGTTGTATACCTGTCTGTACATTCTCGTGCACAGTTCAGAGCCGGAAGGGAGAGCAGCCATGGCTACACGCCGCGCCAGGGACCGCCAGCACAAGCGAATCGTAGGCGTGGGCCTCGTGGTTTCCCTCGCTCTCCACGCGGTGGTGCTCGCGGGCCTCGATTTCGCGGTGCCCGAGACCGCGGCAACGGTCGGAGCCGCCGAGAGTCCGAACGCGGACACTCCCCTCGAGTTCGTCTCGATGGAGCTGGTGATCATCGAGGAAATCGAGCCCGTGCCCGAAGAGCCGACGATTGCCGACACGCGGCCGGTCCTGGCGGATCCGACGAACCAGCGGGACGCGACGGACGCGGCCGGCGACCCGACTCCGGCGGGACCCGCCCAGGGAGCACCGGCCCGCATGGCAACCGGGGCGCCCCCTCCGGCGGCCGCGCCCTCCGCGGCGGACCTGGTCGCGTCGCTCGAGCTGCAGTCGAACGTCGCCCTGGCCATGCGTCCGCAATTCGTCGCGCAGCGAGGTGTGCCGGGCGCCCTCCAGCCCATCGACGCCATCGACGCCCACGCGGGCCACGATCACGAAGAGGAAGAGGGCGACAACGGCGAGAGCTGGTGGCGGCGGCTCGGGGTTCCGCTGGGCAGCGGCGGCACCAGGATCTGCAAGCCCCGCCCGCCCGTGGTCATTCACAAGGCCCCGGTCACGCGCTAGGGCGTCGCCGCGACTCCAGGTCTTCCAGCCTCTTCGGCCAGTCCCGCCGCAACAGCCGCGAAAGGGCGCGATCCGCCAATAGCTTGCCCCCCGTCTGGCACGTCGGGCAGTAGTTGGTCTCGCGGGTCGCGTAGACGATCCTCTGGATGGGAGTCCCACACTGGTCGCACGGTTCGCCGTATTTACCGTGCGCCGCCATGGCGGGATGGAAGGCGGTCACCTTTGTCGGGAAGGTCTCGCCGGCTTCCTCGATCAGCCGCTCGGACCACTCGGTGAGCGACGCGCGGGCCGCCACCCGGAGCCTCTCCACTTCTTCGTCGGTGAGCCGCGAGGTGAGCTGCACCGGCGAAAGACGCGCCCGCAACAGGATCTCGTCGGAGTGCGCGTTGCCGATCCCGGAGAGGATGCGCGCATCGGTGAGCGCCCGCTTCAGCGTGCGGTTCTCGCGCCGGATCGCGGCCGCGAATTCATCCGGTCCGGCGTCCAGCGGCTCGACGCCCCCAGGATCGTGAGCCAGCAGCGCCTCCGTCCCCCGAACCAGGTGCAGCGACGCGCGCTTGTGGGAACTCGCCTCGGTGAGCAACAGGCTGCCGTGTCTGAAATCGAAGGCCGCGTGACCCCGCTTGCGCGGGATCGCCGCCCCCGCATTCCGCCATTGAAAGCGGCCCGAGACCATCAGGTGGACGACCGCGAAGAGATCGTCGTCCAGCTCGAAAACCACCCGCTTTCCGAGCCTGGACAGGCCTCGCACGGATTTGCCGTGCACCTCGCCGGCCGGCGGATCGTAGGTCTTGAGGAGGGAGGGCGACCGTATCCTCAAGCGCTCGATCGTCTCGCCCACGACCCTCGGACGCAAGGCGTGAAGGTAGAGGTTGACCTCGGGCAGTTCAGGCACGCTGCACGCCCCGGTTCAGGTCGTATTGCATGATCCGTCCGTGCGGCCCCGTCCGGTCGCGCTCGACGTCGTACACCCCGCCCGCCACCGTGTCGGGGACGGCCGCTTCGAGCCGGGCGACATCGGCGGGACGGAGGCGCACGCGGGAGATGTCCAGGTCCAGCCCGCGCCGGCTGAGGCCGACGATGACCGCCCCGACCGCGGGCTGGCCGAGCACGTAGGCGGCCGCGGCCTCCGCCATCGATCCCCGCGCACGCTCCGCAACGGCGGCAAGCTCGGAACGGGCGTGCTCAAGCACCTTCGCCCCGCCCACCTCGTCGACGATCAGCCGGTACTTCCGTAACGAGCGGTTGTGGGTTCCCGATCCGCCCGCCCTGTCGCCGAGCAGGCCTCCAGCCAGCGTACCGTAGCAGAGGAGGGAAACGCCGCGGTCGCGGCAGGTCTGCGCGAGCCCCTTGAGGGGTCGCCGATCAAGCAGCGAGAACTGAACCTGGTTGGTCACCACCGGAATGCCCGCGTCCAGCAGCGCGCACAGCGCCCGGCCGCCGAAGTTGGTCACGCCGACGTGCCTTATGACACCCTCGTCCCTCAGTTCGGCCAGCCACTGTGCGGCGCGGACCCACCGCGGCACGCCCAGGTCCCACCAGTGGAGCTGGACGAGGTCGAGCATCTCGACGCGGAGGCGCTCCCGGGACCGCTCCACGACACGCCGGACGCAGGCCCGGTCGAGGACGGCAAGGGACTCCAGATCGGGCACGAACTTGGTGTGCACGACGGTCTTGCGGGCGTGTGCGGGCCGGGCCGCGATCCAGTCGCCCAGCAGTCTTTCGACGCCCGTGTAGATGTCGGCACAGTCGAGGACAAGCGGACCGGGCCTCTCGGCGGCGCGGTCGAGCGCGGCGAAGGCGGTCCCACGATCCCAGCCGGCCCCATGGCCGCGGGCGAGCTGCCAGCATCCGCGGATCACACCCGATGCCGGTGGCGTCCAGGCCGGCGTCACCGGGTTCCCCGAGGCGTGAGCGGAACCCGCGTCACCTCGCTGTGCCGGAACGTGGACGTGCCGGTGCGCAGGATCCGGAAGCGGGCGCCGCACAGCGGATCCGGACACGCGACTTCCATGTCCGTCGTCATCCAGTCGTGAGCATGCGTGCGCCGCTGCTTGGCGGGAAGCAGAGGCAGCAGGGCCGCGAGAGGATAGATGGGGAAGCTCTGTCCCGGCGGGAGCGACAGGTTCTCGCCCCGAAGCTCGAAGTAGTCCCCGGGACGGTGGTCGCAGACCATGTCCTTCTCGGCCCCGACGACCACCACCCGCAGGTCGTACAGTTCGAAGGCATCCCTTTCGGTTTCGCGCGAGTCGTCCAAGTCTTCACCTCATGTGTCCGTGCGTTAGCCTTGTCTGTCGATGATACACCATCTCGCAAACAACCGCGCTTCGACGAGCCGACCCGACCCGCTCCAGCGACCATGACTCCCCAACCCGACCCCGTGCCGGGCCCCCGCCCGGCCGCGCGCCTCCGCTTCCACGGCGGCCTGCCCGCCGCCTCGCTGCCCATCGTGGTCTTCGCTGCGGGGGCGGCGTGGCTGGGGTTTTCGGGCGCACCCGACGAACGCGGTCTCTGGCCCGTGCTCCTCGCCGCGATGGGGATCGGGCTGGTCCTGGCCCGGCGCGCGTCCGACTACAGCGCGGCGGTCATCCGCGGCATGTCGCGCCCCATCGTCATGCTTATGGTGGCGGCGTGGCTGCTGGCGGGGGTGTTCTCGGTCCTCCTCCGCGAGTCCGGTCTGGTGCACGCCCTGGTGTGGGCGGGCGGGGAGCTGGGCGTGCAGGGTGGCGGGTTCGTGCTGCTGGCCTTCTTCATCGCGGTCCTGTTTGCGACGGCCACGGGCACTAGTCTGGGCACGATTCTCATCTGCGCGCCGCTGCTCTACCCGGCGGCAGGGGTCCTGGAAGCGCACCCCACCCTGCTCATCGGCGCGATTCTCGCAGGCGCCACCTTCGGCGACAACGTCTCGCCCGTGTCGGACACGACCATCGCCTCGGCAAGCAGCCAGCGCGCGCCCATGGGGGGTGTCGTGCGCAGCCGGCTGCGCTACGCGCTTCCCGCCGCGGCCGCCACCGCCGTCATCCTGTTCGTGCTGGGCGGCGCCGACGCGCCTCCCGGCGAGGCCCTCGCGACGGCCTCCACCGGGTCCACCGGCCCCGCCGGCACCACCGGGCAACCCGGCACGCTCGCCGGCACTCCCGCCGCCCTCCCCATGCTGCTGGCTCCGCTGGCCACCTTTCTGATGCTGTGGCGGGGACGCGGCCTCGTGGAGAGCCTCTTCACGGGTGTGGTCGCCGCCGCCGGAGTCGCCCTGCTCTTCGGCCTCGTCGCACCCGCGGACCTGATCCACGTGGACGCCGACGCCTTCCGCGCCCAGGGACTCATCCTGGACGGGATGGAGAGCGCGGTCGGCATCGTCGTCTTCACGATCCTGCTGATGGGCATCGTGGGCCCCGTACAGGAGGCCGGCGTCCTGGACCGTCTGGTGCGCGACGACGGCGCCGCGAGCGAATCCCCGCGCCGGACCGAGCTGCGCATCTTCGGGGTGACCAGCGCGGCCGTGATCGTGACCACGCACTCGGTCATGGCCATCCTGGCCGTCGGCGATCTCGTCAGGAAGTCCGGGCGGCGCGCAGGCATCGGAGGCTTCCGCCGCGCCAACCTGCTGGACATGACCGTGTGCACGTACCCCTTCCTTTTTCCCTTCTTCATCCCCACCCTCCTTGCGTCATCCGCGACCGGGTCCGGCGCCGCCTTCGGGGTTCCGAGGGTGACCGCGCTCGCCGCCGGACTGGCGAATCCCTATTCCTGGGCGCTCCTCGCCGTGATCCTGGCGGCGATCCTGACCGGCTGGGGCCGCTCGGAACAACGCATCACGGAATCCTGACCCATGATCATACGTCCACGAGTTCGCGGCTTCGTCTGCGTCACGACCCACCCGACCGGATGCGCACGCAACGTCGAGGCGCAGATCGCCCATGCCCGGGCGAGACCCATCGCGAACCCGCCACGTTCGGCGCTCGTTCTCGGATCCTCGACGAGCTACGGACTGGGGTCGCGGATCGCACTCGCATTCGGTGGTGGCGCCGCAACGTTCGGCGTCTTCTTCGACCGGGCACCCAGAGGCCGGCGGCCGGGCACGGCCGGCTGGTACAACACCGCCGCCTTCGAAACCGCCGCGGCTCGCGCGGGGCTCACGTCCGGCTGCTACAACGGGGACGCCTTCTCCCACGAGACCAGGGAACGCGTGGTCGCCGCGCTGAAACGCGACTTTCCGCCGGTTGACTGCGTGGTCAATTCCGTCGCCGCCCCGAGGCGGATTCATCCCGACACGGGCGAACGGTTCACTTCGGTGCTGAAGCCCATTGGCGAGACCTACCGTTCGCGCACGCTCAACACCGACCGCCGCGAGGTGACGGACGTGGAACTGGCTCCCGCCGGCCAGGACGAAGTGGACGCGACCGTGGCCGTGATGGGCGGCGAGGACTGGCGGCTCTGGATGGACGCGCTCGCCGACGGCGGGGTGCTCGCCCCGGACTGCCGGACCTTCGCGTACAGCTACATCGGACCCGAGCTGACGTGGCCCATCTACCGCGACGGAGCGATTGGCCGGGCCAAGGCCGACCTGCACCGCACCGCGCGCGAACTCGATGCCAGGCTCTCCGCGGGTGGCGGGAGCGCGCACATCGCGGTCATGAAGGCGGTGGTGACGCAGGCGAGCGCGGCGATCCCGGTCGTGCCCCTGTACGTGTCCATCCTGTACAGGATCATGAAGGAGAACGGGGATCATGAGGGACCCATGGAGCAGGCGCACCGCCTCTACGGCGGCAAGGTGTACGGTCCGGACGGAATACGGACCGACGCCGACGGCTTCATCCGAATGGACGACCTGGAGATGAAGCCGGCGACGCAGGCCGAGGTCATGCGCGTGTGGGAATCGATCTCGACCGGGAGTCTCACCCGCGATGCGGACTTCGAGGGGTACCGCACCGCGTTCCTGCAGCTGTTCGGCTTCGAGGTGCCCGGGGTGGACTACGACGCCGACGTCGATCCGCTGGTCGACATCCCGACGTTGGTCGGCGCATGAAGCCGACCGACCGGGAATTGCGCGAACTCGCCCGGCGCGACCCCGTGCTGGGAGCGATCATGCGACGCCTGCCGTCCTTTCCGGGCTTCCCGACGGGGGTGCTCGCGCGCGGGTCGCACTTTCAGGCAATCGCCAGGTCGATCGCCTTCCAGCAACTGGCCACCGCAGCCGCGAACACGATCTACTCGCGGGTCTGCGCCCTCACCCCCGGACCGCGTTTCCCCACCGTCGAGGAGTGTCTCGAGCTGTCCGACGAAGCGTTCCGCAGCGCCGGCTTCTCGGCCCCGAAGACCCGGGCCGTCAAGGACCTGGCAACCCGGTGCAGGGACGGCTCCGTGCGTCTCGGGAGCGTGTCCCGCATGACGGACGACGAAGTCGTGAACATGCTCTCGTCCGTGTGGGGCATCGGCGAGTGGACCGCGCAGATGTTCCTGATGTTCCGACTCGGCCGCCTCGACGTGATGCCCGTGGGGGACCTGGGTGTCCGCGAGGGTGCGCGTCTCCTCGACGGACTGGACGAGCGCCCCGGTCCGGCCGCCGTCCTGGAGCGCGCCGAGGTCTGGCGGCCGTTGCGTTCGGTGGCGACCTGGGTCCTCTATCGACTGTGCGATGAGGCCAAGGATGGCTAGGCGGCCGGCGCCGCGGTCGACCGCTCGCCTGGACACGCCGTTCGGCGCGATGAAGGCGGGCGCAACGGGCGAAGGCGTCTGCCTTCTCGAGTTCGCGGATGGGAAGGCGACCCCCGACGGGCCGGCCGCGCGTCCCAACGGGCCGGCGGCGCGTCACCTGAACGCGCTCGGGACCCAGCTGGCGGAATACTTCGCCGGGGTGCGCCAGGACTTCGATGTTCCTCTCGCGCTTGCCGGCACGGACTTCCAGGAGCGCGTCTGGCTCCAGTTGCTCCAGGTTCCCTTCGGCGAGACGATCACCTACGAGGAGCTGGCGCGCCGGGCCGGGTCACCCGGGGCCTCGCGCGCCGCGGGCCAGGCCAACGGCAGCAACCCGGTGGCGATCGTTGTGCCGTGCCACCGCGTCATCCGTGCCTCCGGCGAGATTGGCGGCTACGCCGGGGGACCGGATCGGAAGCGGCGGTTGCTGGACCTGGAAGCCGGGGGTGTGCAGGGGACTCTGTTCAGCCTTCCATGACAGAGCGCGGGTCGGCCGTGCCCGCCAGCCGTGCAGCCGGCAGCACCGCCCACACCACCGCCGCCAGAAACAGAGCCGCCACAACCAGGAACACCGGTGCGCTGAACGGCTCGACTCCCGGTGGTCCGAACACGCCCACGACCAGCATCGCCCCCCACAGCCCCAACCCGATCCCGGTGGCGCCGATCCTGAGCGCCTCGCCCACGATGCGGCGCCGCAGCCTTGCGGGTCCGGCCCCCAGTGCCGCACGAATCCCCATCTCGCGCAGACGCGCACCCACGTGGACGCGCAGCGCGCCCACCATGCCGAGCACGGCCACGAGCGCCGCGAGCACCCCCGCCATGCGACCACCGCCACCAAACCACCTGGCAGTGCCGAACACCCGCCCGAGCTCGTCGTCGGCGCTTCGGAAGCCGCTCAGCAATACGGAGCCGCCCGGAATCGAGGCAAGCGCCCGGGACACGATCCTCTCCGCGGCCTCCGGGTCGGCACGCGAGCCGCTCGCCGCGGACACCACCAGCTCCATTTCCTCGGGCGGGTGCTCCAGCGCCGAGTAGTACACCGAGTACGGCGAGCCGGAAGCGCCCAGGCCGCCAGTGGGGACATCCGCCACCACGCCCACGACCACGTGCCAGTCTTCCTCGGGGCCGTTGAGTGCGAGCGTCCTGCCGATCACCGGCGGGTCGCGAAAGTGCGCGCGTGCATACGCCTGGTTGATGACCACCTCGCCCGGCCGTGCGTCGGAGTCCCGAAAACCCCGCCCGGCCACGAACCGCAGCCCGCGTGCGGCGAAGAAGCCCGGCACGACCGCATGCCGCTTGACCCGGGTCGCGCGGATCGGCTCGGGCAGGCCGCCATTCGAACATCGGCCGCACTCGTTGAGCGCCATCCCCTCGGCGCCCAGGTCCATCCATGCTCCCGGCGTCCCGAGGCTCTCCGCGACCAGTTCGGGCACGGCGCGCACGGCTTCCAGAGCGGACTCGTACAGCGCGGCCCGCCCCATCGGCTCGCCGCGAACCGGACCCGCCGGCGAAACCAGCCCAATCACCGTACCGCCGGGCCCCACCTCCACCGCAGCGCCCGGCCCGGCGCTTCCCATTCGGCTCCGGCGATCCGCATCGATGAGCAGCGCGGACGACGTGATGACGGTGACCGCGATCGTCAGTTGCAGCGTCATGCGCAGGACGCGGTTGAACTGGCGCGGCCTCGGGTCGGTGAGCTGCAGGTTCTCGGCACGCTGAAGCAGTGGTCTTCCGGAGCGGTGCAGGTTGAGCACCGGGACCACCGCAAGGAGCGCGGTAATCGCCGCAACGGCGGCAAGCCCGGCCGCCGCGGCGAGCAGGGACGGTCGCTCGAAGGAGATTCCCGGTGGCGCGAGTTCCCGCATCCACAGCGCCGCCGCGACCGCCAGCCCGCCGCCGGCCAGCGCGGCCCAGGACATGCGTCGCGACCAGCGCCGAATGGTCCGGCGAACCATCGTGCGGGGCGGCGCCCCCAGCATGACCTTCACGACCCGGCGCCCCTCCAGCGCCAGGCTCTCGGAGGCCATGACGCCCAGCAGGCTCACGAGCGCCGTGACCGCGGCCATCGCAACCAGAATGAGCGTGGTCGCCGCGAGGCGGTCCAGATCACTCAGTTCCACGTCGCCCGCCGACACCTGCGCCGGCGGCAGACCGGGCAGCGGCACCGTCGGGGTGACCTCGGCCCGGACGCTGTGGAACGACTGGCCGCCACCCCCGACCAGCAGACCCCCGGCGAGGATCAGCGCGACGACGGCAGCAACGCAGCCGATCACGCTGCGATGTATCGCGTCGGGTCTCACCATCGGCCACCGCGGGGTGTAGGTTTCGGATCCATGAAAGTACCCCTGCTGGACCTTGCGGCGCAGTACGAGGCGATCCGCGAGGACCTGGACGCCGCGCTGGCCGAGGTCGTTGCTTCCCAGCGCTTCATCCTCGGTCCCGTGGTGGAGGCGTGCGAAAAGGCCTTGGCCCGCTACGTCGGCCGCGCCCACGGTGTCGGCGTGTCGTCGGGCACGGACGCGCTGCTGGTGGCGCTCATGGCCGAGGACATCGGGCCCGGCGACGAGGTCGTCACCACGCCCTTCTCCTTCTTCGCGACGGCGGGAGCCATTTCCAGGGTCGGAGCCACGCCGGTCTTCGTCGACATCGATCCGGCGACCTTCAACATCGACCCGGCCCGGATCGAGGACCGCATCACGGCGCGGACGCGGGCGATCCTTCCCGTGCACCTCTTCGGCCAGATGGCCGAGATGGCCCCGATCATGGAAATCGCGCGCCGCCGCGGCCTGGTCGTCATCGAGGACGCCGCGCAGGCGATCGGCGCCCGGCACGACGGGCAGGGGGCCGGCGCGGTCGGCGACTACGGGTGCTTCTCGTTCTATCCGACCAAGAACCTTGGCGGCTACGGCGACGGCGGTATCGTGGTCACGGACGACCCGGAACGCGCCCAAAAGCTGCGCGCCCTGCGCGTCCACGGCGAAACCAACCCGTACCACCACCGCTTCGTCGGCGGCAACTTCCGCCTGGATGCCCTCCAGGCCGCCGTCATCCATGCGAAGCTCCCGCACCTCGACCGCTGGACCGACGCCCGCATCGCCAACGCCGCGCTCTACCACAGCCTGCTCGGCGACCTCGCCGCCCGCCAACCGGACGCGCTCGCAGCGAGCCCTGCCGTCCTCACCCTGCCCCGCACCGTCACCGGGCGGCACGTCTTCAACCAGTTCGTCGTCCGCGCCGCCGACCGGGACCCCGTGCGCCAGCGCCTGACGGCCGCCGGCATCGGCACCGCGATCTACTATCCGCTGCCGCTCCACCTGCAGGAGTGTTTCGCCGGACTCGGCTACCGGTCGGGAGACCTTCCCAACGCCGAGCGCGCAGCGAACGAAGTCCTCGCGCTACCAATCTTCCCCGAACTGACGACCGGGCAGCTCCGGCATGTGGCGCGGACGCTCCACTGCGCGATCTGATATGGTAGATTATGATTGTCTACCATGATACATAAGATATGGTAGTAATATTCTTTTTCCCAAAAACTGACAGTGGTGCCAGATGTCAAAAACCAACCATCCTACCGCGGAACGTGTCGTGATCGACGCGGCGGGCCGGCTCGTGGTTCCCGCGCGCTTCCGCAGGGCAATGGGGATACGAGGACGCGACACCGTGGTCGTCGGGATGGTCGGCGACAGCCTGCGGATACACACCGTCGACGGGGCGTTGGAGCGGCTGCAGCGCGTGGCCCGCCGCAAGAGAACGGACCGCACGAGTGCCGTTGACGCGTTCATCGCCGAGCGGCGGAACGAGGCGGAGCGAGGGTAGGTGGCCACCAGCCTTCTGGACGCGTCGGCCATTCTGGCGGCCCTGTACGAAGAGCCCGGGTGTAGCCGCGTCCACGAAGCGCTTCGCGCGGGAGCGGCCATGTCCACGGTAAACGTGGCCGAGGTCTCGGCCCACCTGCGCGCGCACGGCTGGAGGTCCGGCCAGGTGAAGGACGTATTCGACGACCTGAGCATCGACGTTCTGCCCTTCGACCGCACGACCGCTCTTCTGAGCGGCGCCTACCGCCCCCGCACCCGCCACCTTCGTCTGGGCCTCGGGGACAGAGCCTGCCTGGCCACGGCCCGGCTGCTCCGCCTTCCCGTCCTGACGGCCGACCGGGCGTGGGGGCAGGTCAAGCTCAGAGGCGTGCAGGTCGTGCTCATCCGCTGAACGATCGCCGCGGCCGGGACGCCCGTCACTGTTGGCGGCGTTGTCCCGCTCGACCATTATGACTATCTGCGGCGTCAGGTCGGGCCGGACAATGTCGGAATGGGCGCCGAATGACCGCCAGGTATGGGGAGGCTGGAGAGATGAGAAGCAAGCACGTCGAGTTCCTCGCGGCCAACCCCCCGCGCGTGGGTAGCCGTTCCCGCAGGCGCGCCTGCATGAGGCCAACCCTTCGGTGCGGCGGGCTCGCCGCGCTCCTGGCGGCCGTCCTCCTCCCCACCACCGCCCCCCTTTCCGCCCAGACCACCGCGCTCCGCTGCGGCCGCCTGATCGACGGCATCTCGGCCGAGGCGCGGGAGGATGTGACGGTCATCGTGCGGGACGGACGCGTCGCCGAACTGCGCGACGGCACCGGGATCCCCGACGGCGTGGACCGCGCCCTCGACATGCGCGACGGCACCTGCCTTCCCGGCATGATGGACCTGCACACGCACCTGCTGATCAAGCCCGACGGGCCGGTCAGCGAGCTCGACCGCTCCAGCGCCGACCGCGCCCTCGACGGCCTCGACGCGGCCCAGAAGATGCTGAACGCCGGCTTCACCACCGTGCGCAACCCCGGCGACTTCGACACCTACTATGCGCTGGTCTCGGTCAAGCGCTCGATCGCAGCCGGTGAGCATCCGGGGCCCAGGATGTTCGTGGCGCCGCACGCGCTCGGACCCACCGGCGGGCACGGCGACCTCAACACGCTGGCCCCCGACGCAGCCATCCAGACGCCCACGCGCACGGTCAACGGCGTCGACGAGATCCGCGCCATGATCCGCGAGCAGGTCAAGTTCGGGGCCGACTGGATCAAGGTCATGGCGACGGGCGGGGTGATGTCCGCGGGCGACGACCCCACGCACACCGCCTTCGTCGACGAGGAGATGCAGGCCGCGGTCGACGAGACGCACCGGCTGGGGCGCCGGATCACCGTGCACGCGATCGGCGCCGAGGGGATCAAGCAGGCCGTCGCGGCGGGGGTGAACAGCGTCGAGCACGGGATCCTGATCGACGAGGAGGGGATCGAGATGATGAAGGCGCGCGGGACGTGGCTCATCCCGACCGTCTACGTGCTCAACTACGTGGTCGAGGAGGGGCCGGCGCTGGGCTACCCGGAGGAGAGCGTCGCGAAGGGCCGCGTCCTGATGGAGACCCGCGACGACAACATCCGCCGCGCGATCCGGGCCGGGGTGAGGATCGCCTTCGGCTCGGACACGATCTTCCCTCACGAGTGGGCGGCGCGCGAGTTCGCCGAGCTTGTGCGGCTGGGCATGAGCCCGATGGACGCGATCCGCACGGCGACGTACAACGCGGCGCGGGTGCTCGGCATCGAGGACGAGCTGGGGACGCTGCAGCCCGGCATGGTGGCGGACATCATCGCCGTCGACGGCAATCCGCTGGACGACATCACCGAACTGGAGCAGGTTGACTTCGTGATGAAGGACGGTCAGATCATCAAGGACGAGCGTCCGCGCACCTGAGGGGTCCGGACGCCTTGGCCACGCCAGGGGAGCACTCATGAAAGGCGAAGGCGGCAAGCAGCTCATCGTGGTCGGCGACCGCGTGTTGATCGAGCCCGAGGTGGGCGAGGGCAGGTCGAAGGTCGGGCTATACCTGCCGGCGTCGGCGGTGGACCAGCAGTCCGTGCAGGGCGGCCGCGTCCTGGCCACGGGCCCGGGAACCCCGATCGGGGCGCCCACCGAACTCGACGAGGAACCCTGGAAGATCGGGTCGGGCGAGGCGCGCTACCTGCCCGTGCAGGCCCAGGTCGGCGACTTCGCCATCTTCTTCCGCAAGGCGTCCGTCGAGATCAGCTTCGAGGGCAAGGAGTACCTGGTCGTGCCCCAGGCCGCGATCCTGACGCTGGTGAGGGAGAAGGACCACGGAGTGGAGGGGTTGTTCTAGAAGGAACATGACGGAATCCCGCGCGTCCGCATGCCACGAGTAGGGAGCCAACACGTTGCCCAACCGATCCAGGGACTGGTTCGCCCAGGCCGAGCACGATCTCGCGCAGGCCATCGCGTCGCATCGGGATCGGCGGCATGACTGGGCCTGCTTCGCTGCGCACCAGGCGTCGGAAAAGGCGGTCAAGGCACTACACCTGGCGCAGAGCCGCGAAGCCTGGGGACATGTCACTGCCAGGCTGCTCAGCGAGCTACCGGTCCGACCATCGGACGATTTGATCGAGCGGGCGCGCGTGCTGGACAACTACTATATTCCGGCCAGGTATCCGAACGGGCACGACGAGGGCCCGGCTTTCGAGCACTACGGATCACTGCACAGTTCGCAGGCGGTCGAATATGCCCGTGACATCCTCGACTTCGTCCGTCAAGCGCTGGCCGAAACCTGAAGACGTGCTGGACGCGTTCCGCCGGTGGGCCCACGCGCAAGCCGCCATCCGTCCGGAACTCGTGGCCCTCGGCTACTTCGGGTCCCACGCACGGGGCGATACCGCGTTCGGGAGCGATCTCGACATCGTTGCAATCGTGACGGCGAGCGACCTTCCCCGCATGGAACGCGGTCGCGATTGGCCCTTCGAGCTGCTGCCCGTACCGGCCGACCTGCTGATCTACACGGTCGAGGAGTGGGAGCGCCTGGGTCGGCGAGGCGGACGCTTTGTCGAGATGCTGGAGGATGAGGCGGTCTGGGTCCTGGAACCTTCGCCATGAAGCGCTGCAGCCTTGCCATTCTGCTTCTTGTCGGCTGCTCGACCATGGAGCCGCACCCCGAACTCTCGGGCGTGTGGTTCGACGGCCTCCTCCTCAACGGTTTGCGCTCCGAGTGGACACTCGCGCTCGAGGAAATCGACGGCCACATCGACGGCCGCTACCGGGTGCTCGATCTGCACCACGGGGTATTCCCGATCGAAGGCGGGGTTCGCGGCGATTACGCCCACCCGCACGTGACGCTCGCGTTGAACATCTACAAGCAGCACCCGCTCGCCTGCGATTTCAGGGGCACCGTGAGCCGCGACTTCCAGGTGCTCGACGGGATGCTGCGGTGCTACAACTCCAGCAACACCCTGGTGTACGGTGCCCCGATGTACTTCGAGCGACTCAAGGGGCTCGACTAGAAGGCGCGATCGCGCGCGCAGTCTCGCGCCCCTCTACACCCCCTCCGCCTTCGAGCACCTTCTCGGGTCGCCGCAGGCGCTTTGCACCCCCGTGTCCGGGTCGATATGGATGCCCTCGAAGGCTCCGTGGTGCCAGTTCCAGGGGTTCACGACATCGAGCACGTGGCCTCGACCCCGCACAGCTTCGATCACGTCGGCATCCACGTCCGCCTCGACCATGGTCGAGCCCGGCACCTCCAGCGACCGGCCTCCGAAGCGCGGCCTCAGAACCGACTCGGCGATCGGGATGCCGAAGTCGATGATGTTCGTGGTGTTCTGAACGATGTTGGCCAGCAGTCCCACCGACGGCGACCCGGAGGCGAGCATGGGGGTGCCCTGACGGTTGAAGACGATGTTCGGCGCGACGTAGGCGGTGGCGCGCTGCCCGGGCTGCGGCATGACGCGCAGGAAGTGGGCGCCGGACGCGCAGACCGTCACGCCGGCGGCGAAGAGGCCGTTGCTCCAGGGCAGCGACATGCACGAGTGCAGGATGGTGGCCGTGTTGCCGGCTCCGTCTACGACCGTGACGTGGTTGCTCCCCGCAGGCGGGGGCGGGGGAGGAGGCTGTGCCGGGGAGTTCGCGCTCCCCATCTGCAACAGCTTGAAGCGCATTTCCGCGTAGTCCTTCGAGAGAATCACGTCCAGCGGCAGCGGATGGCTGTCGGGGTCGTTCTGCCTGCCGCCCTCCTCGTAGACCAGGTTGTGGATCCGGGACATCTGGTAGAGCGTCTCGGCCGACTCGTTGGGGGGACCCTCCGTCTGCAGGTCCATGAGCTCGATCATGTTGAGCATCTCGATCACGAGCGAACCGCCGTGATCCGGAGGCGGCGAGCCCGCGATCCGGTAGCCCCGGTAGCTGCTCCACGCTGGCTCCTGCCAGCGGGCTTCGTAGTGCGCGAAGTCCTCGGGCGTGATGACGCCGCCCGCCCTCTGCACGACGTCGGAGTACTCTTCCGCGAAACCGCCGTGGTAGTAGTAGTCGTTGCCCTCCTCGGCGAGGCGCTCGAGGGTGTCGGCGGCCTCGGACT
>LXNJ01000514.1_pt1 | contig 26899 bp, 22 predicted proteins | sample 809081 | NCBI WGS metagenome assembly LXNJ01 (sample SAMN04870510, study PRJNA318959) | sponge metagenome | biome: sponge; feature: marine sponge reef; material: water | host: Petrosia ficiformis | place: Greece: Milos, Mediterranean Sea | collected 2013-05-29 | depth 5-7 m | reverse complement strand
CAACGGGGTCCAGGTGGCGGGGAAGCGTACATTCCAGGGGCGCCTGGGAAACGAAGGTGGTTCCGGTATGCAGGAGTACGGGCAGGCCGTGTTCCGTTGCGTAACGCCAGAGCGGCTCGACGGAAGGATCGTCGGGCCTGAAGCCGGCGTACATGGAGAGCAATTTTACCCCCCTGAGGCCGAGATCCTGATGTCCCTCCCTCAACTCGTCCTGCCAGCCCTCCCGGGTGGGATCGACCGACAGGAAGCCGATGAGCGTTTCCGGGTTCCGGGCTACCGTTTCCGCAACGTAGTGGTCGTCCACCCATATACCGCTCAGCCTGGCCTTGCCGCCGAAGACAATCGTTCGTACGGGTTCGCCAGCCTCCCGCCGGTAGTCTTCATAGCTGGCCGTAAGGTCGATTTCCGCGTCGCCCCTGGCGCGCATGGCCTGGCGGCGGAACTGCTCCGTAAAGTCCTGAGGATCCCGGAAGACGTGGGTGTGTACGTCGATGATCATCGCTATTGTCCTTCAGGCAGTGATCGGTTTCGGGATCGCGCCCGCTAACCGGATGTTTTCGGGATGTGATGAAAGGCAGGCGATTGTCATAGCGGATCGACCCTGACCAGGGTTTCTTCATCCGGTTCAATCCGGAGGGGATTCTTCAACGGTCTGCCGAAGCCGTTCCATGAGACGGCCATGATGTCTCCGTCTTCAAGTTCGACACCGGCACCGAAACTGAACGCATCCGCGCCGAAGAAGAAGACGTGCGCGTCTTCGGGACGGCGGTGCTGCGGGTACTTGAAGTGGTGGTGCTCGAGGTTGGCCAGACTGTGCGCCATGTTGGACTCACCCGTCGCGATGGTTCCGGCCCAGATGACGCTTCCGTTTCGTTCAATTGCGACTTCGCCACTGACATTCCCGAAATCCGGATCGAGAATGAGTTCGGGGCCGAGGGAGCACGTCCGAAGCTTGGATGGCGCCAGATACAGGTAGTTTTTCTTTTCGGTGACGTGGTCCGAGAATTCATTTCCAATGGCGAGGCCGATGCGCCTGGGGTTGCCCTCCGAATCGATAATATACGCCCCGGCGAGTTCGGGTTCTTCGCCGCCGTCGCCCGCGAAGGACGGCACGTCTAGGGGTTCGCCGTGTGCGCGAAGAATGGCGCCGGTTCCCTTGTAGAACCACTCCGGCGGTACGCCGACGTTTCCCGTCTCCGGCCTGCCTCCTCTCAGACCCCATTGATACATTCGCATGCTGTCGGTAACCTGCGTCTCGCCGTCGCCGTCCTGTTCGTGCATGGCCTGTCGGTTGTCAACGCTGGCCCGGTGGGTCAGACCGGTGCCGGCAACCAGGCAGCGGGAGGGTTCACCGGGGTGATCGTACGCGGGCAGGAGCTTCCAAGCGGACCGGCCGTGGTAGATGGCGTCGTAGTCCTGGAAGTCTCTTCCAGGTGTTCTTTCGACTACCGCGGACAGAGATTCGCCGGATTGCAGAACGAAGCTCGCGATGCCGTGAACCGACGTGTGTCCGTCGATCAGCCGGCAACGGTCGCCGTCGACAACGGCGATGCGCCGCCCCTCGTTGGGATGGATCAGCTGGATCAGTCTGAACATGGGAATGCCCGGTGGCGTTATATGGCGGGCGCCATCCATTCGGGTTCGCCGTCAGGTATCCGATGGCGCCCGCAATGTCCGTTCGGTGAGCCCTTCGCGGTTCCCGCGAATCAGCGGCCTGCCTTTGTAGGCGACGTCGCCGCCGTCAAGGACTGCGACCCGGACGGGACGTTCATCCTGAAAGGAGAGAATGCAGACCGTTCCGGTGAATGAGAGACCGTCGCATCCCATGGTCCTTTCGTCCACGCCGTATACGACAAGATCGACCTTGTTGCCGCGGCGGATCCGGATCCCTCTGGCGATTTCCGGTCGGCATGTTTTTCCGTTTGCGACGGCTGTGCGCCGGGACACGCTGACGTCATCGGGTTCCGTTTTGAACGGGACGAGACCGACGTCGTACACAACGGCGTTCGCGCCTTCGCCCCGGACCCATTTCTGCAGACCCAACCAGTAACGGTTGGGGTATCTTCCGGGTGCGCCGTCCCTTTCCTCATAGGAGGTTCCGCGACGGACGTAGTGAATCTCCGAGGGCTTTGCGGGAACGACCTGCAACCCCGGCCGTCCGGTGGTTAGCATTCGGCTTCGGCTGCCTTTCCACATGGCGGGCGCGTGGAGGTACCAGGTGTAGGCGTGGTGCTGGGGACCTTCAAAAACGGCGTCGGATACGAGGAAATAGTCGGGTTTCAGAAATGTGATGCGCCGCTCGACGCGAGTGGCGTATTGACCTTCGTAAGCGCGGTGGATTGCGGAAAAATAGTCCAGCGTTTCTCCGGTCGCCCAGGCAACGTCCTCGCCGCGGTGATGGACGCGGTCCATCGGCGCGTCATTGACCACAAGCTGGTTGTGGGCCTGTGGTGAACGGAAGTACTGATCGAGCGGATTGTCGTAGGGGCCCCAGCGGCTGGCCTCTACGGCCAGCGGTTCACCGTGGGCGTAGAGCTCGAAATCGAGCAGGTCGTTATGGGTATGGCCGCCGCCCCATGGACCATAGTTGACAATCAGATATCGGGCATCCTTATTCCAGTCCGAACGCATGACGGCAAAGCCCGACGGCCGTCTGTCGATGGAGGTGTAGTCGGGTTTCTTCGGCCGGATTCGGGAACCGGATTCGATCCTGTCGCGCACGGGCCAGAGGTATCGGCCGTCTCCGGTAAGTTCGGCGGCCCGCCGCAATATGCCCTCCTGCGGCCCGATGCCTCCGTCGTTGAATCCCTGGGACTCGCCCAGTGGGGAGGTGGTGGATAGGACCCAGTCGTACATCCGCACGATGCGGGCGCGCAGGTCGGTTTCCATCTTGATGTACGGGATCCTGTCCGAGAACGTAAGGAGATCCTCGCTGATGCGGGTGCACCACGCGCCATAGCCGGAGGCACGTTCGTGGTGGCAGCCGTCCGCGTAAAAGTCCCTGTCGACGTGCTCCAAAAGGCGTTCAATGCCGATCTTGACCCAGCGTCGTGCCTCCTTGAACTCCGGGAACAGGCCGCCCGCGTAGACGAGCGCCCACGAGCCGCACATCTGCCAGTTTCCGCTGCGATAGCCTTCGTCTTTTTCAAGGAGATAGAGCCAGCGTCCTGCGCCCAGAATGGATTTCAACATGCGTCGATGGGTGACGGGCCTGAGAATGCCGGTGGACCGATACGCAAAATAGTGATCGATGAACCGGGGTGTGCGGCCCCCCAGCCCGAGTTCATAGAAAATGACGTCGTGTCCGGCGGGGTTGTCAATGTCGTTGCGCTGCTCGTACCACTGGTTGAACAGATCGTCGAAACATTCCACAAAGCGGGGGTCGGCGGTTTGTCCGAACGCGACCCGCAGGCACTCGGACCATCCCCAGTAGTGAGTGCCGTAGATCCCCGAGCGCCCCCAATTCGCATTGAAGTCGACGGTTTTTCCGAACTTGTACGTCAGGTCGTGCCAGCCCCGGATCTCGTGTGCGACAACGCGTTCGGCCTCCCGAACGCGGTCCGGGTCCGGTTTGTCGCCGGTTGGCGCGACCATATTGAGGGGCTCTTTCCGCGCGGAAAAGTAATCGCCCCATGCTGAGGCCGCCTGCTTCCATTTTCCGGACTTCACCGCCTTCCGGACGGGCTTCAGGTCGGTCCCCTTCAGGTTGATCGCGGCGAAGAGGTCCTTGTTGGAGATGGAACGCATTCTCGAGCGGCTGATTTCAGGGGGCATGGATCGACACCTCGCGCCATCCACGTCAGCGACGCGATAGCAGCTGTAGTCCTTTCATGGAATTGGAAAACGCTCGCGATAGGAATGTACGGTCGGTCCGGGCAAGTCAAGGACAAAGGCGGGCAATACCGGAGACGTCCGGGCGGAAGCCGGTCTCCCGTCCGGTAAAGGAAGCTGCTGTTGAGCTGTGTTGAAGCCTGGCCTGCTCAATGCTCGGCACCGCCAGGAGCGGGGGTGTCCGTCGTGGATTTCAGGGTGTCCACGGCGTGCTGGATGATGCGTGCGGCGGATTCGAGGCCGGTTCGGCCCGTATTCACAACAACGTGATACAGGGCAGGATCGTCCCAGTTGATATGGTAGTTGTCTCTGAGGTACGCGCCCCGGCGCCTGTCGCTTTTCTGAATCAGTTCTCTGGCCTTTTTACGGGTACTCAGCTTCTGGCGTTCCATGACAACCTGGATGCGCTTCTCCACAGGGGCCACGGTGCGGACGTGCAGCGTATCGGGATCATCCCGAAGGATCGCCTGGTCTCCCCGGCCTACGATGATGACCCTGTCCCGTTTCCGGAGACGATGGACCGTGGCCTGAAGAAATCTGAGATAGTCCCGCTGGTCCAGAAGGTGTTTTTCCTCGTTGACCGTTGGGTCCCCGGCCAGAAGCGCCGCCGATACTTCGTATGGAAACTCCAGCCCCCAGAGCATGGCCGGCGGTGTCGGTACGGACCGGGACGGCACGATCAGGCTGTGGATGAATCGTTTTACCGCGCTTTGCGCCTGCTCGTCGAATTTTTCGACTTCGGATTCCGGCACATTGGCTTCTCTCGCGACTTCGGTGATGATGTTTTTGTCCACGAAGTCGTAGCTGAGAACTTCCGATGCCCGGCGTGCTGCCAGATCGCCAATACTGCCGAGTTGTCGTGAGACGGTAATGACGGCCACTCGAGTCATCCTTTGCGGCCGGGCGACGAATCGGCCGCGCAAAGCCCGCTGGGGAGATTAACCCAATACGAAAAAAACAGCAACCCGGCGACGCGACGAAAACCCCTGAAACGGGGCGCAACGGTCGTCAATAATGACGTTTTTTCAGTTCACGTCCAGTGACCTGGTGAATCCTGGTAATCAACCGTCAAATCGCCTTTATCCACTTGCTTATATTCAATATTTACGTCCCGGAATAATAACGAATCATGGCACTGCTGTCCAAGAACCGTGGGATTCTCAGAGATGAGGTTCGAAAAGCGGCTTCAATTGGCCGTTCTGTACGGGTTTGACCCGGACAATGAAAACCAGGTTGCCATTGTCTGCGCAATGCTTTCCAAGGCAGAAACCGAGTTTGGGCTGGTGAGAAGCGCATGGAAACGTGGTTAAACAGGTCTGCGTACGTGCGCCTGCCTGCGTTCCTCGGACAGGCAGGCACCCGGCCCTTGCCATTCGAGCCTTTGTGGACGATTTTTCCAGCCATACATTTCGCGTACTTTCGCGACTTTCGTAGTTAATCGAATACCATTCAAACCCGTTATTGGACAGGTGTGGAATCATGGTTAAAAGTTCGAGTAAAAGAGATGCCGATTGTCAATGATTTCCGCCTGCTCCTTAAGATCGCTGAACCAGGCCGCCACGACTTCGTTCTGTTTTTCCGACCGCAGGCGCTGAACCAGTTCAGGGCCATCCGACTCGAATTCGGTTTCGTCGATCGACTTTTTTTCCAGCACCTGCAGCACGTACGCGCCCCGGTCCGTGGCGACCACGTCGCTGGTTGTTCCCGCTTCAAGGCGGAAGGCCGCACCGGTAAATGCGTTCCTGCGCCCCACGCCCTGAACGAAGTCGTCGCGGCCGAAGAGTTTGGACTCGGCGAAACGAGCATTGCGGTTGCGTGCCGCCTCTGCAAGGCTTTGTCCGGAACGAACGTCCGCCAGCAGCGGTTGGACCCGTGCAGATGCAATCTTGACTTTTTCAGCAGTCTTGAGTTTGGTTGAAATGCGATCGTAGACTTCATCCAGGGGTTGCGGACCTGCTTCGCGCCTGGCCACGAGGGTGAAGACATAGATGCCCTGTTCGGTCTCGTAAACCGGAGAAATCCTCCCCGGCGAAGCGTTGAGAAAGGAATTGACCAGCCCGGACGTCCTGTTGCCCAACATCGGGAAAAACCCGCCGGCGGTGATGAAACCGGTGTCTTTCGCCTGCAGACTCTGATCGGCCACCGCCGCCAGGAAGTCCGATTCTTCCGCCTGCTCCTGGAAGCGTTCGGCCTCGAGACGGAGGCTGTCCAGCGTGTCTCTGCCTGGACGGATTTTCAACAGGATGTGCCTTGCCCGGACCTGAAGCCCGTCCCCCTCGCCTTTGCGTTCCTCGACCTTGAGAACGTGCCATCCGAACTGGGTCCGCACAGGTTCTGAGATATCACCCGGGTTGAGAGCAAAGGCCGCGTCCTCAAAGGGCTTTACCATCCTTCCGCGCCCGAAGAACCCGAGGTCTCCGCCCCGTTCCGCGCTGCCCGGATCATCCGAGTTGCTCTCGGCCAACGAGGCGAAGTCTCCACCGGCGCGGACTTCAGCGAGCAGGCGGCGAATCTCGTCTTCGGCGCTGGCTTCGTCTGCCGCGGAAGGCTTCTTCTCGAAGGCGACATAGGAGGCATTGACGGCCGCTTCCCGATGAAATTCGTCAGGATGGTCTTCATAATAGGCTCGAATCCGATCGTCCGACACGGAAACCAGCGAGTCGGCGATGGAATAGGCCTCAACGGCCGCGTAGGCGACACGGACTTTCTCTTTCTGCCGCAGGTAGGCTTCCCGTACCTCCGACGACGTCACCCTCACCCCGCCGGCGACCATTTCCTGCAGTTTGCTGATCAGTACGGCCTGCCGAACGGCGTATTCGGCGCTGAGTACGAACTGCTTTCTTTCCGGGTTTGCGTAGGTGCCCGGGTCGTCCAGAAACCTGCCGTACTTATCCGGATCGAATTTCCCGTCCGTCTGAAAGACTTCCTGGCTCTGCACCCATTCAACGGGCTGATTCCGATTGATGAAGTTGACCTCCGCATCCGAGACCGCAATTTCGTGCTTCTCAATCTGCTGGGCGTACAGGATCTGTGCTACCATCTGGTCCCAGATCCGGCGGATGAGCTGGCCCTCTTCCGGTTCGGCGTTGTTCCTGGCTTTGGCCTGGCGTGAGGCGTCACGGAGAGCTTCGACGAATTGCTGGTGGCTGATCTTCTGACCGTTGATCACACCCACGGTATCACCCGGTCCGGCGCAGGTCATACCGCCGGCGCCCCAGTCGAAGACCATCAGCGCCACGAAGGAAATGGCCACGATCCACATCATGGCTTTGATCAGGACCACGTTGCGCAGGTTTTTGAGCATGCGATAAACACCCTCCGGTGGAAGGAAAGAAGGCGACATTTCGAGGCGCCGCCCGCCCTCGAATTTTTCGAATAACTACATAACAACACAATAAATTATAGGAAGGCGGATGTGCAGGCAAGTCTTTTCTGCCCGCTGGAAAAAAGCCTGTGCCCGCTTGACCCGGACAGGCAAAATACCTATACTGTGTCGCGAATGATTCCGGGAAAAACCACCGCCCGCGTTGCCGGAAGGGGAGGTTTGATTATGATGCGGCTGATCTTGCTGATAGGGTGTCTCTTCCTTGCGGATTCCGGCATCGCGGAAGCCGGCGACTACCATTGGCCGATGGAGGCGCCGCCTGCCCTCAATTCTTCCTTCGGTGAATACCGGCCGCGGCGTTTCCACGCAGGGCTCGACTTCAAGACGTGGGGGAAGGAAGGGTACCCCGTGCTGGCCGTTGAGGACGGGTACGTCTGGCGGGTTCGGACCTCGCCCTGGGGTTACGGAAAAGTGGTCTACATCAGGTTGAAAGACGGCCTGACAGCGGTCTACGCGCATCTTTCGGGCTTTGCGCCTCAGGTACAGGCCTTTGTTGAGGCGGAACAGGAACGACGGGGCTTTTACAGTGTCAATCTCTTCTTTAAGCCGAACCAGATTCAGGTTAAACGCGGGGAGACCCTCGGATATTCGGGCAGTACCGGCAGCGGGGTGCCCCATCTGCATTTTGAGATTCGCGACAGGAATCAACGGCCCATCAACGGGCTGCTTCACGGCTTTGAGGTAAAAGACACCATTGCGCCAACCATACAGTCCCTGGCTCTGATTCCTTTGGACGCCGGGTCCCGCGTTTCCAACAAGACGGAGCCCGCGACGATTGGCGTAACGTGGCGCCCCGAACAAAAGCGCTACGTTGCACGCAGCGTGCCCATGATAGCCGGGCGCATTGGCGTAAGCGTCAAGACCTACGACCGGGCCGATGCAACCGTACTCAGCAACCGCTTTGCGCCTTACCGGCTGCGGCTGTACGTAAACGGCCGCGAGGTTTTCGAGACCCGGTACACCATCTTCGCGTACAGCCAGGTCAACCAGGCTGAACTGGACCGCAATTTCGCTCTGAAGGTTCGTGGCGCGGGTATTTATCACAACCTGTACCGTTCAGTCGGCAATCAACTTCCCATGTACGGGAAGTACAAGGTTGGCGACGGCGTCTTGTATGCGGGAATCTCACCCTCCGGCCGCGGCGTTTCCCTGAACCCCGGAAGAAATCGGCTCCGGGTGTTGGTTGAAGACGTGGCCGGGAATCGTTCCCGCGCGGATCTCGAGGTGATCGTGAACTCGGTTCCTCGCGTACTTGACGCACGCGCAGAATTGAACGGCGGTTCCGTTCGGATGCGGGCAGGAGTCCGGGACGAGAATCCGGAAAAGGTCGTTGTGGAGCGGTCATCGAACGGCGGACGTTCCTGGGCGCCCGTAAATCCGGTCGACGTGGATGCGCGCGGCCGGGTTCACCTGGAATTCTCCCACATCCCGGATGCGGTCTACAGGGTGCGCGCCCGGGACCGTTTCGGATCCGAGGGGTTTCAAGTCTGCGCGCCCGTGCCGTCGCTGGAGAGCGGCACAATGCCAGGCCTGCTGGAATGCACAGTACGCTATTATCCCGACTTCGCCGTATTGAATATCGTGTCGAAACGGCTGCTGTCGGCTGCGCCGGAGGTAACCCTGAGTTGGCGCCCGAACCGCGAGATGAAAAATGAAGTCATTCAGCGGAGTCTTTACAGCTACGAATCCGTTGTGCGATTCGATCCGGACGTGGAGGGGGAAGTTGCGGCGGTCCTTTCCGCGGTCGATCTGAAAGGCAATGCGGGGCGCCGCGTGGTACGCCTCGCCCAGACGCCGGTGCGCAGAAGGGGTGGGGTCGTGCGGTCCCTCGACGGAAATGCGGAGGCCCGCTTCGACGCCGATGACGTCTACGGTCCATTTTTCGGACGGATCGAGGCCGCTCCGGGTAAAGGGGCGAAACGGCTGACGATAGTTGGAACGCGTTATCGGTTCGGGCCGGAGGCTGTGCCCTTCCGGCGGAAGGCCGAAATCGTCCTCCGATACCCGGCGGACTTCAGCCGGCCGGAGCGATTGGGTATCTATCGGTTGACCAGGGGCGGCGCATGGACATTCGTGGGCAACCGAGCGGTCCGGGGGCGCCATGCCGTGGCTGCCGAGGTCTCGAGTTTTTCCACTTATGCGCTGTTGCTGGACGAGACCCCTCCACGCGTAAGAATCCTGCGGCCGGCGTCGGGCGCAAAAGTCTCAATGACACGGCCGGTAATTGTCGCCGGGATTCGCGACAACGGTTCGGGCATCCGGCGAGAGGAGGATATACTCGTGCGGCTGAATGGAAAACGGTTGATCGCGGAATATGACCCCGAAGCGGGTCAGGTGACGGCCCGGCCCAGGCAGCCGCTCACGCCAGGAAGTTACAAGCTGGAGGTAGCGGTAACGGATGCCTGCGGCAACCGTACCCGGGCGGTGCGTTCGTTCACGGTACGATAAGCGACCGTTTTCCACCAAAGGCGCCTGTTGTCAATCGTCGCTCGTGCCCCCATTCGAGAACCAGAGTGGCGCCAGCGACGACGTTCCTCGGTGACGTGGGAGAATCCCGGGACGGCGCACCCGGGTTGACGTTCATACACGGGTCGATTCAGGGATGATACTCCCGATCAAAGATGACAATCCGACGCGCCGCGCCCCCGTATTCACCGTGAGCATCCTGCTTCTGAACGTGGGGGTTTTCCTGTATTCCGTTTCCTTGGGGTCCATCGGTTTCGACGTATTCACGTTGCGGATGGGACTGATCCCTTTTGAGGTCGCCCATGGCGTGGATGCCATCTCGCCAACGCCGATCCCGCTCTATCTCACGTTCCTGACGGCCATGTTCATGCACGGCGGCTGGATGCACCTGGGCGGCAACATGCTCTATCTGTGGATTTTCGGGAACAACGTCGAAGATACGCTTGGGAGGATTCGGTTCCTGCTGTTTTACGTGTTTTGCGGCATCGCGGCCGCACTGGGCCATGTTCTCTCGAATCCCGACTCGACAATACCCATGGTGGGCGCAAGCGGAGCGATCGCGGGTATTCTCGGGGCCTACCTGGCGCGCTTTCCGGGCGCCAGGGTGCATGTTTTCGTTTTCCTGCTGTTCTTTATCCAGATTGTGCGTGTGCCCGCGCTGCTGGTGCTTGGCGTCTGGTTTATCATCCAGCTGGTGAACGCGTCCGCCGATTCGGGCGGGGTGGGCGGCGGCGTGGCCTGGTATGCCCACGTCGGCGGGTTTATCGCGGGTTACCTGATTATGCGCCGGTACGCCCGTCGATTCGAGCGGGTTTCGTAACAACCGGGTGACGCCGAATCGGGAATCGTCACGTAAAGAAGGGCCGCCAGCAGCATTCAGGCGGCCCTTCTTTGTTGTGGCGCGAATGTCTTCGATCAGTTGCCCATTGAATCTCCCACCGCTTCATCTTCGGAACGGGTCTTCATGGCTGGAATAACGAACTGAAGATGTTCACGAAGTTGCTCTCGTTCTTCCTCGTGGGGACTGATACGAATCAGTTCTTCGAGGCAGAGGGTCGCGCTGTCTCTGTTGCCGGCACGGAGAAAGCTGACGGCAAGCTGACGGTAACTGTCGTGCATCAGCGAGTACCACACCTCCCGGCCTACCGATTCGGGAGGGATGGTGCTCTCCGCAACTCTGATGACTTGCAGGGCCTCGGACGGACGGTCCTGTAGACGAAGTGCACGCACCAGGCCTTCGAAGATCACCAGGTAATTGCTGATAAGGCGCCGGGCGACCGGGTCCTTGTATACGGTGGCGTCCGCGATTCCTGAATAACGGTAGTTTTCGAGCAGATGCCGGGAGGTCAGGCCGGCGTCGAACTGTCCGGGTGCGCGTTGCCCGACCAGGCGGTACACCATGCCTTCCATTGAGAGATGGGTCCGGAGACCGCCCATGTTGCGTTCGGGAACGGTCACCGCGAAATATACCGGGCGTTGCCAGTTAATGTGTTCAACCAGGTACCAGATCATAAGCGTGTGAGATTCCAGGATGTTCATGCGCCGGTTGCCCACCGGAAATTCAGTGAGCGGGATGTCTTCGGCCTTGACGATAATCGTACTGTCGGCGAGTGGGATGTCAAATCTTCTGGGCCATGGTTTGGCGACAACCTCCCTGTCAATAAATGCATCTGTCATCGGGATGGGAAGCATGGGATCCAGGTCGCGCAGTTGTTTGACGTACCATGTTGTCTTGAGCAGGCTGAGGTTGACCACCCGGACGTCCCGGCGGAACCCCTTGACGTATTGGAGAAACCACAACGGGTAGGTGTCGTTGTCTCCGTTGGTGAAGAGGATGGCGTTGGGCTCGCAGGAGCTGAGAATGTTATGGGCATAGTCGTGAGCGACCAGGTCCCCGCTGCGGTCGCGTTCGAAGTAGTTGTTTTGCAACAGGCCGACCGGCACGACGAGGCACGCGGCCGCGGCCAGCGCGGCCGCGGGAACCGCGGCATGCCCGCGCGCAACGGCGGCGATGAGGGCAGCGGCGCCGCCGCCGATCCACAGGGCGAAGAACGTGTAGGCGCCAACGAAGATATACTCTCGTTCACGGGGTTCGGGGTCCGGCATATTCAGGTACACGACCAGTCCAAGTCCCATGAGCAGAATCATGGAGAAAACGCTGGCAAACCGCTTCCAGTCCCTGCGGAAGTGACTGACCGCCCCTACGAATCCCAGGAGTATGGGCACAGCCGAATACGCGATGGTTTCCCGGTTGCCGTCCATCGTGGCAACGGCCCTGCGGAACGTCCCGGACAGCATCTCCCCGATGGAAAACCGTTCCGTGAACGCAGGGAGTGTTTCCGAGAAGAACCGGCCGACGAGCCCCTGATCGTAAAACGGGAATTGCTGGAGGAAATATTTGACGTGGATGTTGAACTGAAAGTTCCAGAAATCACCCCGGCGGGGAAAGACGTCGTGAACGCCGTATTGCTGTCGGGTGAGGAAGGCCTTGAAATTATCGAAGGTCTCCGGATTGTTCATATCGATGAAGGGATCCAGGCCCGAACGGATGTAGAGCATGACGTACGTGGAATATCCGAGGGCGATCATCCCCAGCGCGCACATCCAGAACGCGGGATGACGCCAGGCCGGGCGCAATACGAGGAGCGCCGCGAGTACGGCCAGCACCAGTCCAACGGCGACTTCCTGATAAGGAGAGATGATGCACAGAAAGGGAAATATTGTAAGCCCTGTTACAACCGCTGCCTGAACCGAGGGGGAACGATCCTTGAGCAGGTCGGAAAAGACCAGAATGAGAATGCCGGGCACGGTGAGCAGGCACTGTAAATGCACCCCCGCGCCCAGAAAGAACAGGTAGAGGATGAAGATGAGCAGCCGGTCGCGATAGCGGTATTCAGGCGCGCCGTCCCATCGCAGGGCCAGGTAGAATGCCAGGACGGTGAACAGCATCGACAGCGCGTAGACTTCCGCCTCGGTGGCATTTGCCCAGAACGAGGTTGAGAATGCCGCGGATAATGCAGCGACCGCGCCGCCGGTCAGGATGGCAATGCGGTCGGAAATTCGGTCGGGTCTGAGCCACCGCGAGAGCAGACGAACGCTGCACAGGAAAAGCAGGAGCGCCGTGGCGGCGCCGGAGAGGACGGAAATCAGGTTTACGCTGAACGCGACGTTATCCGGAGTTGCGAACAGGGTGAATATGCGGCCCAGGAGGGTATGAAACGGCGCGCCGGGAGGATGGGGAACGCCGAGGATATACGATGCCGCGATAAATTCACCGGTGTCCCAGAAGGTGACCGTGGGCGCAACGGTTCGGATGTATACGAAACACGTGATCAGAAGAACGAGGGCGCCGATGAGCCGGATCTGTTCCCGGAACGTCCTCATAGATGCCTCATGCGACGTGGACCGGCGGAGATTCGGGGGCGGGAATACCGGCTCTTCGGTGATTCAGAATAACAACCCATGGCGGCGATCATTCTTCTGGAAGTTCTTCGGGACCGTAGACGCGGATGGATTCGTACTGCTTTTCGTAGATGACGTAGTAGACGTTGCCGTCCTTCAGAATCCAGGCGCTGGTCCCCGCGCCGGTGATGGCTACACTGGGGGCTGCATCCTCACTCTGGGCATGGGCCGTCCCGGGAGACCACAGCGGCCGGACCAGGTTGGCAATCAGCAGGAACGCGACGACGGCCAGCAGCGACTTCAGGGATTTACTGTTCGACATGGGGCGGAATCCTTTCGGTGAAAGTAGACGTTGAACGGCTTTTGGGTGGCTGTAAGTCCCACCAATCTACTTGTTTCGCGTGGTTCCTTCAAGCCGGGGCAGGCGGGACCGGGTCAGCCGACGAAAAAAAGCCACAGCCGGCGCGTGACGCCGGCTGTGGCTACGGACGCATGGCGGCTTCAGTGAAGGTATGCCTTGAGCGGGCGGCTTCGGGAGTTGTGGCGCAGCCTGTGGATGGCTTTTTCCTTAATCTGGCGTACCCGCTCGCGGGTCAATCCGAAGCGTTCGCCGATTTCCTCCAGGGTAAGCGGATGCTCCCGGTTGATGCCGAAGTAGAGGCTGATCACTTCGGCTTCCCGCGGCGTGAGGGTTGCCAGCGCTTTCTCGACTTCGCGGTGAAGCGAGTCGTCGATGAGCGATTCATCGGGGGGCGGCTGCAACTGATCTTCGAGAATGTCCAGCAGGCTGTTGTCTTCGCTTTCGCTGAACGGGGCGTCCAGCGAAAGATGCCGGCTCGAGATCTTGAGTGTATCCATCACCTCATAGTCGCTCATTTCGAGTTCATCGGCAATTTCGCTGGGGCTGGGCTCTCGCCCGAATTCCTGCTCCAGCCCGCTGGATGCCTTGCCGATTTTGTGCAGTGCGCCCACCCTGTTCAGGGGCAGCCGTACGATTCTGGACTGTTCGGCAAGGGCCTGAAGTATGGCCTGCCTGATCCACCATACGGCATAGGAAATAAACTTGAAGCCCTTTGTCTCGTCGAAGCGTTTGGCCGCTTTTATAAGTCCCAGATTGCCTTCATTGATCAGGTCTCCCATTGAGAGACCCTGGTTCTGGTATTGTTTGGCCACGCTTACAACGAATCTCAGATTGGCTTTGGTCAGCTTCTCGAGGGCATCCTGGTCGCCCTTCTTGATTCGCTTGGCGAGGGCGATCTCTTCGTTTGCCGTGAGAAGGTCGACTTCTCCGATTTCTTGAAGGTACTGATCCAGGGATTCATCTTCGCGCGCGTACGGCCTTTTAGCTAGCTTAGACACTCGTCAGCCTTTCTTTGCACCGGGGAAGGTCGGTTCAGTTGGCCGGGGTTTCGGAGCCGGACTGTGAGCCGAGAAATCAGTTCGGGAGAATCGACTGAGTTCCTCGAAGGGGATTAAGACTGTCGTAGTGAACCTTGCTGATGCTGAAATGAGTCCTGAAGACGGGTGAACGTTACATAAGATTGCCTCCTTTCAGACGGCCGCATGTATTTCAGCAGATGACTGAAGCGGGTTCAGCGTCCCGGTCGGAGGGCGACGAACCGCGTGTTGCCGTCGTCCCTTTTGAGGATCAGGAACAGACCGGGCCTTACCGCCCTCTTGATTTCTTCAATCATCTTGTGATAGTCCCGGACGTTTGAGATGGCAACGCCGTCGATTTCAAGGATCGCATCGCCGCGTTCGATTTGTTTTTTTTCCGCCGGACTTCCGGGCGCGACGTAATGTACCACGACTCCGGGTCCGGACCTGGACACCTGCAGGCGGCCGCTTTCCCAATCTGAGCGATTCTTGACCTCAAGCCCGGGCCAAGTCGAACGGTTCGAACGGAATCCGTCAGGAGGCCGGGGCTGCTTCTGCCTCCGGCCGAGTGTACAGGAGATCCTGAGCGGTTTCCCGTCCCGAAGGACGATAAGCCCAATGGACTCCCCCGGACGGTACTCTGTAATCCGGTTGAGAAAATCCTGGGCATTAAAGATGGGGCCGGCGTCGAGCGTCCTGATGATGTCGCCCCGCTTGAGGCCGCCCCGCCCCGCCGGGCTGTCCGCCTGGACTTCCCCGATGAGTATGCCCGACGTCGATTTCAGATCCAGCGCGTCCGCGAGATCGGGCGTAAGGTCCTGGGGGTGGATACCCAGGTAGCCGCGGACAACCTCCCCGTGTTGACGGAGCTGGGCCGCAACCCTGCCGGCAACGTCGATCGGAATGGCGAACCCGATGCCGGATCCAGCGGGATTGTACGCGGTATTCACGCCCACAACCCGCCCGGCGCTATTGACCAGGGGTCCGCCGCTGTTTCCGGGATTGATGGACGCGTCCGTCTGCAGGAAATCCTGAAAGGGCGGCGCCGGAATATCGCCCTGAATTCGCTCCAGATGCCTTCCCTTGCCGCTGATCACGCCAACGCTGACGGTATGATGAAAGCCAAAGGGGCTGCCGACGGCCATCACCCAGTCACCGACCCGTACGGAATCTGAAGTGCCCAGGCGCGCGATGCGCGAGCGATTGATCGGAACTTTTGAAAGAAGGCGTAAAAGCGCCAGGTCGGTGTCGGGATCCTGTCCGACGATTTCCGCGGCATATTCCGTGCCGTCGGAAAATCCGACCTGAATACCGATTGCGCCGTTTATAACGTGGTTGCTGGTCAGGATATGTCCGGTCGCGTCCAGGACAAAGCCTGATCCGTAACGCAGCGCTGACGGCCCCTTGCGCAATCCCGATCGGGAGATCTCCCTGCCGTAGGTACTGTTGGCGGATATGCTGACAACCGCGGGCCTGACCAGCCTGACAACGTTGGCAAATGACCGTACGGGACTGTCGGCCCATGCCGTCTGGAGCCGCAACAGGAAGAGCACCGCAAGGAAGACAGCCTGGCAAACCCGCCGGAGTTGGGGTGTCATGTCGATAGGACCGACAGGACTATATCTCCGCCTCTGCGGTCTTCTCCTCGTCCTGGTTGTTGCCGGCTTTCAGATTGTTCAGATGGGCTTCCCGCTCCTGCAGGAGATTTTCCAGTTCGCTGATTCTCCGCACCAGATTCTGTACGTCGTCCGCCCGGGCAACGTCAACGTCGCCGCCCTCGGACAGGTGCGCGTAGGCCGCGCCGCCCAACTCGGCGAATGCTTCGTGTATGGCATGGCGGGTCCCGGCGATATCGAGCCTGGCGCGACCGATTTTCCCCAGATGCTCGGCTTTGTGGGCCGCCGTTGCGGCACTGTCGATGATCCCTCTCTTAATCCGTGTCCAAAGCGTGTCTGCATCCATCCGGGACTCCTTCGACATTACGTGTCGACGTTGTGATTCGCGCTGAGGAGCGCCTGGATTAACTGTTGGCGGGTGGCGCGGGAGATCTCGCGCCCCGATATGGAAAGATCGGGTGTCTGTCTGGCCAGCCTGCGGAGCTGTACAACGGAGAGGCCGCTGACGTCCGGATTATCCGGAGGCGCGGGCTGTTCCCCGTTCAGTTCGAACACGTCGACCAGATCGTCGTGAGGATTTGGAATCACGTGCCGCGATACCAGTTGCCCGACCCGTTCCGCGGCCTCGGCGGCCGCCTGGACAGCGGCCTGTACGGCCCCCACGTCGCCCAGAATACGAATTGACACCAGGCCGCCGTCTATCTTTTCGACAGCCGCGAGTTCGACGGCTGCGGCTTTCACGGCTGCGTCAGCCGCTTCGACGACACCCGTGAATCCGCGGGTTTCGATAAGTCCTAACGCGTTTTTGGCCATTTTCGGGACCCGGAGCGGGAAAGGTGAAAACACGACAGCGGCCATCCCGGGCGCACGGAAGCGCCCGGGATGGCCGCTGTCGTTCAACTTAGCAGATGAAATAGGGGAAAGATCATCAGGACCATTCGGTATCGTAACATACAAGCGCTGATTTACGTTATATGTTAAATTCAAAGATAAGGAAAATGTCGGTTTGTGTCACGTTTTTTTTCGTTCACAACGAAAAAGAGTCGACACTTAGTAAATGGAAAACAATACGTTATCGAAAAAAGTCCTGCGACCAATCGTAGCGGCTCACACCATTTTCCGTGCCAAACCAGACGTAGTCGTCCTGCAGCAGCACGGCCTGCGCACGCTCGTCGATCAGGCCGCTGGATTGCGTGTAGCGCTTCCAGAGTTTCGTGGAAATATCGAAGCGGAACGCGCCAAGGTCGGAGGCGAGCCAGACGTGGCTGGTATCGGCAGCAATCGAAACGTGACGGTCGCCGTGTATCTCGGCCAGCGCGAATCGTTGCCATGCCGAGTCGGGTGCGGCCAGATGAATGAGCGCAGCGGGCGATTCAATGGTTGCCCACACGTGGTTCCCGCAGGTGGCCAGCCCGTTGATGGGCCCCGACGTGAGTCCGTCCGGGCTCCGGACGGGCGTCCAGTTCACGTCGTCGACGGGACAGCGAAACAGACCCAGACGCGTGCCGGCCCAGATGTAGCCGGCGCCGGCGGCCATGGCCTGAATACCGAATCTCTCGCTGTCGCCGACCCAGCGAATGGTGTCGGCCCGTGTATCGAACACGGCCAGTCCGGCCTGAGTGCCGATCCAGACCCGGGTACCCGCTCTGGCCAGGGCGGTGACACCCCGTCGGTTGGGCATTCGATAGGTTAACCATTGACCGGAGTGACGGACGTATCGGACAAGGCCGTTCCAGGCGCCGAACCAGACCGTGGCGCTGTCCGGAAGAATGGCGGTAATACGGGCCTCGTCCAGACCCATAATGTGCTCCGGTTCGAAATATTCCCATTGTTGGCTTGTGAGATGGTACCGCGTTATCCCCTGTTCTCTTGCGCCGTAGACGCCTCTGCCCCCGAACCAGATGCTGTCTCCGTCCCTCGCCATGGCGGTGACGTTCTCGTCCAGAGGCCCGAAAGCGTGGAATTCAAGCTGCCGGTCCGTCATGTTCGCCTTGCCGATGCCCAGTCCGCCGGTGCCGATCCACAGCGTGTGCCAGGTGTCCATCAGCGTTGCCGTGATGGGATAGCTCCTTCGCGGACCGCGGATCCATCCGCCTTCGAGGAAGTAGCCAAAAGGCAGATAGACCGGCGGAATCGGCGCGGGCGGGCGGCGTGGCGGCGGATCGTCGCCGAAATAGGATACGGATTCGAGCCGCGTGAGCCAGCGGGCCGCGCCCGACGGCGTGTCTATCCAGAGTTCTCCGGTACCGGCGTCGTACGCGAGGTCGCGAATGCGATTGTCGGGCAGGCCGTCCAGGACGGTCAGCGGCCTGTGCCATCGTTCGCCGTAGACGTCGTATCGCCGGATGCCCCCTTCGGTACCCACGTAGATGTACTGGCTGCCTTCGGCCAGGGCCGTAACCGAGTTCATGTTGGGAAAGGCAGTCCAGAGTTCCCGATCGAATGCGGGCAGCGGTTCTGCAAACAGGAGAAACAGCGCGCTGAATAGCGATATCATGGGTTCCAGGGTCCGTGCGTTACGACAGACGCCCTGGCGGTCCGTTGAATAATTCGCTTTGCAGGCGAGAAAGCGCAACGCGGATTTTCAACCGCAAGGGCCGGCCGCCTGTCTGCGTGCACCGCACAGGCAGGCAGCCCGGACCGACTTCCTTAACGGGCTGACAGGAGGGCCGCGGTCTCCCGGGCCACGATGATTTCTTCGTTGGTGGTCACAACCGCGATACGTCCGGCGCTACCGGAAGCGGAGATCAGCCGTTCCGCAGGCCCCGAGCGGTTCTTTTCCGGGTCCAGTTCAATTCCCAGAAACCCCAGACCGCGGCAGATACGCCGCCGAACGTGAACGCCGCGTTCGCCAATGCCCCCCGCAAAGGCCAGCGCATCGACCCCGCCAAGCGCGGCAGCCATCGCGCCGATGGCTGTCTTTGCGCCGTAGCAGAACGTCTCAATGGCCAGCCTTGCCCTTCGGTTGCCGGCATCGGCGGCCGTTTCGAGGTCGCGGACGTCGCCGCTGAGGCCCGAGATGCCGGCCAGGCCGCTCTTCGTGGTGAGAATGCGTCGGACGTCGTCCGTAGAGAGGTTTTCGCGATCCATTATAAACGGAATGATGAAGGGGTCGATGGCGCCGTTCCGGCTGCCATGGATAATACCGTCCTGGGCGGAAAATCCCATCGTGGTGTCGATTGACCGTCCGTCCTTGATGGCGCACAGAGACGCGCTGCCGCCCAGGTGGCAGGAAATCAGGTTCAACCCTTCGGCCGGCCGGTCGAGGAGCCGCGGCACCCTTTCCGAGACGTAACGGTGGGAGGCGCCGTGGAAACCGTATTTGCGCACGCCGTAGGTCTCGTACCAGGCAAAGGGAACGCTGTAGGTGTACGCGTAGTCCGGGATGGTGGTGTGGAAGGCCGGTTCGAACAGTCCGACGAGCGGAAGATCGGGGTAAAGCGCGCGAAAGATCCGGATAGCCTGTATGTACGGCGGGTTGTGGGCAGGTGCGAGATCGTTGTAGTCGGCCATGCGCTCGAGAATCCCGTCGTCCAGCAGGTACGTCCCGGGTTCTCCGCGCAGGTGGACGGTCTTGAACCCGACGGCATCCGGGTCTGAGGCCCCCCGGCTCCCTTCTGCGATCCCGAGAGCTTCCATTACGTTCCGGATCGCAGAAGGGTAATCGGGAAGCGCGCAGGTGGTTCGGGTTTCGGACTGACCGATGCGATGTTGCACGGGGCATCGCGCGTCACCGATACGCTCGAGGCGCCCCTCAGCGAGTACCGTCTCGTCCGTCATATCAAAGAGTTTGTACTTGAAGGACGTACTGCCGACGTTGGCAACGAGGATTTTCATAGGCGACGGCGCGACGCATTGGGAATTAATGCGGCTTCTCAGTACGGAGTTCCTGCATCACCTGGCGGGTGATTTCGGTGATGAGGTCGTCTTCCGGCGGCGGAGGAGCGTCGGAAGGGTTCGAGACGCTGCGTGTACGACGGGTAGGGATTTGTGATCCTGACGTGTCGGTCCCGGATGGCGCCTTGTCGACAACGCACGCGGGATCCGGGCCCCGGATGCCCAGGCGTTTGCGGATCCGGAGGAGTTTGTCAACCTGTTCCTGGTTCAGGACGTTGGCGCCGCCCAACTGGCGCGCAATAAAGAGGATTCGCGCGAAATGTTCCAGGGTTTCCATTTTGAAATAGGCGTTCATCACGTCGGAACCCACGGTGGTCGCGCCATGATTCTCGAGCAGATAGGCATCGTAGTCCTTGACGAACCGTCGAATGGGTTCGGAAATCTCCGGCCCCCCGGGCGTGCCGTACTTCGCCGTGGGAATCGAGCCGAGCGTGATCACGACTTCGGGCAGTACGCAGTCGGTAAGCGGCATTCCTGCAACTGAAAATCCCGTCGCCGTGGGCGGATGCGCGTGGACGACCGCCTTGATGTCGGGCCGTTCCCTGTAGAGAAACAGATGCATGCCGATTTCGGAGGAAGGGCTCCGAAGGCCGCTGATCTTCCGGCCTTCCATATCGCAGACGCACAGATCCTCTACGGAGAGGTTCCCCTTGCACAGTCCGCCGGGCGTTACAATCAGGCGGCCTTCGTCGAAGCGGGCCGAGATGTTACCGTCGCTCGAGACGATGTATCCTCTGTCGTAGAGCCTGCGTCCTGCTTCCAATATATCCAGTTTTGCCTGATGGAGCGTCATGTCAAAGTGACCTGATGGTGAATAGTACTGTCCAGGTCGTCGATGTCCGCGGTTCAATTACGTCTGCGGCTCACAGTCGACCTGGTCCACAATCCCGACGATCACGGAGCGGATGGGCGGTCGGTCCACCCCCAGGACCTGTGCGGCCGCAACGCCCTGGCGAAGCACGAGTACGGTTTCGCCCGCGCCCGCGCCGGCCGTGTCGACGGCAAGCAGGGCGTCATCCACGTCGGACCCGTCGGGCCGGACGGGTTGTACCACCATGAGTTTCGCGGCGTCGTAGGCCGGATGCTTCAGCGTGGAAACAACGCTTCCGATGACTCGGGCGAGAATCATGGGACCCGGTGACTTGAGGTAAACGGGAGCACTTCGCACGGTTCAGTCATGATTCGTTCCGGACGTCGATCCGGTCGGCGATGCCCACGATGGCCGCGTCTACGGGCCCGTATTTCCCAGGCAGGGCATTGGGCGCTTCCCTCGCGCTGACCCAGTAGACAGTCTCGCCCTGACCTGCGCTGACCACGTCGACGGCCACCAGCGGATCGCCGATCTCGTTCCGGCGGCGGTCCAGGGGCCGGACAACGAGCAGCCGGATGCCGTTGAGCGATGGATCTTTCCTTGTGGCGACGATTCTGCCTGTGACGCGGCCGAGTTGCATGGTTACCTGGCGCTGAGAGTGGAACGTAACGAGGGTACCCGCCTGAATTCAGACGATCCTGAAATAGTCGACCAGCGTGCAGCGCCGCTGGCGGGTAAACGTACTGGCGGACGTGCAGCCTTCGCCGGTGGGCGTTGCGATGGAAAACGAGGTGTATCCCTCGCCGCCGGCCCCCACGCCGGCAGTGGACGGGCCGTTCTTGATAAAGAGACTGCATCGGCAGGCCCGGGCCATGTTGGTCATGTTTTCAACGTTCCTGGAGTGCATGACGGCCGTGTGGCGATACCCATGTTCGGCCTCAACGGCCCATTCGATGCCGGTGTTGACATCGGGCACACGGATAATAGGAATGAACGGCATCATCTGCTCGTTCTGCGTGAAGGGATGCGCGGCTTCAACTTCGCCGATCAGCAGCTCCGTTTCGGGAGGCACGTTCAGGCCAATGCTCTCCGCCAGAACATGCGGGTTTCGGCCCACGAATTCCCGGTTGACGGTTTGTTCGCCCCCTTCGTCCGCAGTGAACGCGTGCCCGGTCAGGCTTGCGATCTGGCCGCGGTCCAGTTCCACGCATCCCCTGGCCAGCAGAGAACGCTTGAGTTCGCCGGCGACAGACTCGACGACGAAGATTTCCTTTTCGCCTATACAGAGGATATTATTGTCAAATGCGCCGCCTTCCACGATCCCCTCCGCCGCGGTGTCGAGGTCGGCGGTTTCGTCGACCACCACCGGGGGATTCCCCGGACCCGCGGCAATGACCCGTTTCGGCGCGCGCATCGCGGCCTTGACAACGCCGCCCCCGCCCGTGACCAGGACGAGGTCGATTTTCGGATGTACGAAAAGATCCTGGGCGGTCTGAATACTGGGTTCGTGCACAGCGGTCAACAGGTTTGGAGGTCCGCCGGCGTTGACAATCGCGCGGTTGAGGATCTGAATGCCCAGTTGCGAGACGTTTTTTGCGGCCGGGTGCGGCGCAAATACGGCACTGTTTCCCGCGGCGATAAGGCTGATGGCGTTGTTCACGGTTGTGGGAACCGGATGTGTGGAGGGTGTAACGGCGGCAACGACGCCGAAGGGCGCCAGTTCCACGACAGTCAGCCCCCGGTCTCCGGTCCAGGCAACCGGTTCCAGATCCTCGACGCCCGGGGTGAGACGGGCAACCACGTCGAATTTCCGGATCTTGTGGGCAATTCTGCCCATGCCGGTCTCGTCGATGGTCATCTGCGCGAGGCCCTTGGCATGGTCCAGCGCCACCTTTCGAATGGCCTCGATGATGTCGCGCCTGGTTTCGAGCGACAGGGCTTCCAGTTCGCGCTGGGCCAGGCCGGCCGCTTCGATTGCACTGTCGAGACGTTCGAAGATGCCATCGTCCCCGTTGCCGCCCGTACGGATTGGGGACGAGACGACCGCGGGGGCCTGTGTTTCCGGCGCGAGCGTGCGGACGACCTCTTCAACGACCGATCTGATTTGCGCTTCGCTTAAGTTCATCGTTCAGAGAGATAATGACATACCGGATGCGGTACGAAATCGGTATGTCGCGTTAACCGGAAAGCCCACGCCATGAACGGTTTTGCCTCATGCGTCTTTTCGGTAGGTGGTTTCGCCTTCCATTACGACTGAATCCACGATGGCCACGACGACCGCGTCGACCGGACGGTCTTCGGTGGAGCCGGTCATGCGTGCGGAACTTCCGCTTGTGCACAGGACGACTTCATTGGTTCCGGCGCCGACGGCGTCGACGGCAACCAGGAAACGGCTTCCCGGCTTCAGGGTCTGAACGTCCAGGGTCTGAACGACCTGGAGTTTGAACCCCTCGAGCCCCTTGTCTTTCTGGGTGGCGACAACCGTCCCCACCACTTTACCCAGAATCATCGTAAACGCTCAGGGCTTCAGGACGATTTGCCGATGGGCAGCACGTCTTCGAGGCTGCCATGGGGGCGCGGAATGACGTGCACGGAAATCAACTCGCCAATCTTGCCGGCGGCGGCGGCGCCAGCCTCGGTGGCGGCTTTTACGGCGGCCACGTCGCCCCGTACAACGGCGGTTACGTAGCCCGCGCCGATTTTCTCCCAGTTTACAAGCTTCACATTGGCCGCTTTCACCATAGCGTCGGTCGCCTCGATCATCGCCACCAGACCTCTGGTTTCGATCATGCCAAGCGCTTCACCCATGTCGTGTTTCCTCCTCTTGAGAGTGTTCGACCAAAGCAGGGCGGGTATGGCGCCCGCCTGTTTTTTTCCGAAGCAGTTTCAAAATTACCGGTGAGTTCCCGAGCGCTTTTGCATCCGCCCGAAGACCGCCGGGAATTTCAATACGGCTTCTCAACGAGAACCGATCTGTTTTTTTCCGTAGACAGCCAGTCTGTAGGGACGAGGGCCGTCGAAGCTCCTGATACGTTCGTAGGAGTCCCGGAACCACGGCGCGGACGCGATCGGGCCTTCCAGCGAAACCCAAAGCGGATCGTGCAGGAGCACGAAATCCGGCCTGTACGTCCGGACGGGCCAGGCAACGTCGCCGGCTGCCATGTGGGGGCCGACCGTGGGGGTGACCAGACCGCAGACGTCCACGATATACCGGTTGCTGTAAAAACCCACGATGCCGATTTCGACCATTCCGACAGAAGCCGCCGCCGGTGTATTTGCGGCGAGCCACTCACCCGCCGACTTGTAGATCGGGTACCTCGGTTGGGGTTCCCGGCCCAACAGCTTGACGGTCGGGGTCAGTAAGGCAACCAGAAGCGGGACACACAGCAGCGCGGTCAACCGGACTTCATGACGACGCCAGCCGGACCACCGGTTTGCGACCCGGCCGGCCAACGATACCGTACCCAGCGCGGTCAGGATCATCAGGAGCGGTACGAGTCCGGCGTAATAGTTGTAGGCCGCGGGTACGCCCATCGCCCAGTACCCGGAAAAAATGAGTAACGGCCAGCCCGCGATGAGCAGAATGCGCCTGTCGAGACGGCATATCCTTCCAACGCCAAGCAGCGCCGACAGCAGAAACCAGACGAACAACGGCGACGACTCCACGTAACGCCGGCCCGTATAAAGGATGCCGTGACCCAGCGACCTCCACAACCCGCTCGCGCCCATGGCCCGCTTTGCCTCGAGCGTATTGGGAAAGGGCGATCCGAAGGTCCACGCCGCGTAGACCGACCACCCGCCGACAACAACGGCGAAGACAAGAAGCGGGCGCCAGGCCTCCCGCCTGTGAATCCACAGGTGGTGACCCAGGATCAGTCCCGCGGGTACGAGTCCGTCACCGCGGGTAAGCGTGCCAAGTGCAAGCAGCAGCGCCGCGAGGCTCGGGCGGCCCGAAAAGTAGGCCGCGTAGGCGCCGAATATCAACGCCTGGAACAGAATCAGCTCAAAGCCGAGTACGTCGCCAAGATACGGATTCAGGACCACGAGAAACGCGGCAACGAAACCGGCCCTGCTTTCATTGAAGTCAGCCAGGATGCGCCCGATCAGCAATCCAAGCGCCCCCAGCGCGGCGCCGCTGAGGAGGGTGCTGATCAGAGGATAGTTTCCGGCGATCCGGCCCGGTACGGAGAGGAGCACGGCGTAAAGCGGCGCCGTGGTCCCGAGCACCCGTTCGCCTTCGTTATAGTTGAAGCCGCGCCCATCGGCGAGGTTTCGCGCATATCGGTACGTGATATACGGATCGTCCATCTGCACCCGGTGATAACAGGCAACCGCCGGAGGCGTCAGCAATGCCACCAGAATGAAGATCCGTGCGCTGGTCGACCGTAAGTGGCGAATGGGAACAGTCGTGACAGCCTTTTTGATCCACAACGTCGATAATGAGTTACGGCTCAAAAATGTTCGATGCCTTTGCTGCGTGTGTCGAGTACGTCGAAGCCGGCTCGTTGACCCCGCGCAGGTCGCAGGTGCGGGAAGACGGATGGGGATTCCGAAAACAGCTTCTCAGGACTCGATGAACGCTTTGCCTCCGCAAACGAGGTCGGCCGCGTTGGCGTCGTCGGTGTCCAGGTGGAGTTCGGGCAGATAGCCCGGATCGATTTTCAGCCTGACGTTCTCAAAGGTGAGGCCCTTTTCGCCGCTGATGTGAGCGCGAACCGCACTTCGCCCCGTGAGGCCCATTTCCGAAACGTCGACAGGGCGGAGATGAAGGTGCCGGACGGCGCGGATGGCGGCAGGTACGGTAAGGGATCCTTTCGGACCCACAAAAGTGACCCGCTGGGCGCCTTGAAGGTCGCCCGAGTCCCGCACGGGGGGATCGAGGCCCAGAAAGATGGCGTCTGTACGGGCCAGTTCGACCTGGTTGTAGTCCCGGGCGGGTCCCAGAATCCGGACGCGCTCGATGGCGCGCAGCCGGGGCCCGATCACGGAGACGCATTCTTCCGCCGCGTACGCGGCGGGCTGAAAGAGTTCCCTGAAAGGCGTGAGTTCCGATCCGGCCCCGAAGAGGATATCCATGGCTTCACGGTTCAGGTGACAGTGCCTTGCGGAGACACCCACCGGAACTTCAAGGAGGCCGTCCTTTCCGTTCCGGATCCTCCCGATGACTTCCCGGACAACGTGGGCGATATCCGGCGACCCGTTGCCGGGCGCGGTCTGGCGCCCTCGTTCGCACAGCTTGCAGTCCGCGCATTCTGAAGCAGGTTTGAATGTCTGTACCATCGGGACGCGTCGCGAAATCGTGTTCGGCCCCGGACGTGGTTTTCCGAATGGCGACTCGTTTCCGGGACAGGACGCGAATTGGGCGTTTGCCGGACCGAAATGACGTATGAATCCGGATTCAAGACGCGAATAATAGCAGGTTGAATGAGCAAAGTCAAGGGATTTCGGGGATAAATGCGGCAGCCTGAATGCGGGAGGCCGGTCGCTTGACAATTCGCGGGGTTATGGTATAATTGGGCGGACTGTCGACCGGCCCGGCGAATCGGGAAACAGGTGTTTCTTCGCCGGTTCGGGCGAGGCGGCCGCACACCCGCCGTTGCATCCGCATCCACCTTGAAGTTACTGAGAAGTCAGTTTTCCACGGAGTTCTGTTTTCTCCGGATAAGGCGTCGTGAGATCCGCATTTCTGTTGCTGGCTGTTGTGTCCCTGTCCCGGATTGCCCACGCGGGTGACAATACCCCGGACGTCCCGCTTAACCACAGGGTTTATCGGACACTCGACCGGTACGATGCCCATGGCTGGCTGGACTCGGCCGCGTCGCAGACCAGGCCTTACACCCGCCTGAAAGTCGCCCGGCTTCTGATTCAGGTCCTGCGGAACAGCGATGCGCAGGCCGCCATGTCCGGGACGGAGCGGGGGATACTTCAGAGACGTCTGACCTCGTTCCGCGCGGAGGCCGCACGGTTGGGCCATGCCCTGCCCGGCGCCGAAACCGGCGCGCTCGAGCGGTTGGCGGGCGCACTTTATTCATGGCGGGATACGTCTGCATCGTTCGCAGTCGACGCGCTCGTCCGGCAGCGATTGATTCTGCTTCGGGGCGATGTCAGGGAGAG
>LXNJ01000513.1_pt1 | contig 26912 bp, 21 predicted proteins | sample 809081 | NCBI WGS metagenome assembly LXNJ01 (sample SAMN04870510, study PRJNA318959) | sponge metagenome | biome: sponge; feature: marine sponge reef; material: water | host: Petrosia ficiformis | place: Greece: Milos, Mediterranean Sea | collected 2013-05-29 | depth 5-7 m | reverse complement strand
AGTGGAGTGTCTACCGAAATTTTGCGGGTAAAGGTCGCGATTCGGAGATCGCTCCTACAGAACACCCTCTTTGTAGGAGGGAACTCCGATTCCCGACTACTGACACGAATCGCAATTTTAGTGTAGACAGAACACTAGTAGGAAATTGACCGTCAGTAGGACGTGCAACAAATTCTGCTACTACAAGTTCCCTGCGTCATCTGTAATCCAGACAACTATACACCAACTTCTGTTAGCAGCAGGTAGTACGAGATCAACATTGCTATCAAGACGTTTGCTGTCCCGTACTACAAGTGTGGTAAATGTTATTTTACCTAAGCCAAGACACCCCGGACCGGACGTCCACCACGTGAAAGCACGATGCGGACACCATCAGGCGATTCAATGCTCTGATTATAATCAATGCCGAGACTCTGGTAGATAGTTGCCGACAAGTCTTCAGGTCGGACAGGTGTTTCAGCAGGTTCCATCCCAAATGGATCGGATGCGCCGACAACTTGCCCACCTTGAACGCCGCCACCTGCTAACATGATAGAGAAAACGCGAGGATGATGGTCACGGCCTCCGTTTCGGTTGATGACAGGGGTTCTACCGAATTCACCCATGGCGATAACCAGTGTGCTTTCAAGCATTCCGCGCTCAGAGAGATCGTTAATCAGGGTTGCCATTGTCTGGTCAAAGGCGTTGAGTTTCCCCGGCAGAGATGAGAAGATGTTGTTGTGGTTATCCCAACCGCCATTACTAACAGTGACAAAGTTAACCCCAGCTTCAACAAGTCTTCGTGCAAGGAGGCAGCTTTGCCCAAATGTGTCGCGTCGGTATGCATCGCGCATCTGCTTCGGTTCATTTTTGAGATCAAATGCAGCGCGAGCATCTTCGGAACTCATGAGGTTGTAAGCTGCGTTATAGAAATTATCCATCGCTTCAACCCTTGGATTCCCTGCCTCGTATTTCTTAAAGGCATTATCAACGGCTTGTCGCAGGTCCTTTCGGTCCTCAACGCGTTCGTAAGTAACACCTTTCGGGGGTTCTAAATCGCGCACTTTGAAATTATTGCTTGCGGGGTTACCATCTGGAGAGAACGGCGCCAACGATGCACCTAAGAAACCTCCACCAGCATAAGCAACAGGTGATGGAATTGCTATGTAAGGTGGCAATGCGCTACGTTGTTCCTTGAGTTTTGAAACGACAGCACCGTGACCAGGAACAGCAAAGCCGGGCAACGGTTGGTAACCTGTTATCATATAGTGTGTGCCACGCTCATGTGCAGCCTCTGGAGAAGTCATTGAGCGGATGATACACAGTTTATCTGTCTGCTGTGCAAGCCTCGGCATGTGTTCACTGATTTGAATACCGGTAACGTTTGTGGAAATAGGTTTGAACAGACCTCGGATCTCTTCAGGGGCATTTGGCTTGAGATCCCACATATCAAGGTGACTTGGCCCGCCGCCTAACCATACGAGAATAACTGATTTGGCGGATGCTGGTTTGGCAGTAGGTTCAGCTACGGCTTTGAGTCGGAAAAAGTCGGTGAGGCTGAAGCCGAAAAGACCAAGAACACCAGCTTTAATTAGATCTCTGCGATAAAATCCTTCGCAGTCTGTGAGTGTGCAGTTTCTTTCGGACATAGGTGTCCTCCTAATATTTTGGCTAACAGGTTGAACTTCTCTTTTATACTACGTTTTTACATATTACGATGAGGGTTTTTACCTAAGGTCATGAAACGAAATTTGGAGCGGAAAACCTTCCTAACCGCACTTCACGATATGAAATTATTTAATTATATCCTATTTAAAAACTTAAGTCAAGAGAAAAATCGTAAAAGTGTGTAAAGTTTTTGTCATTAACCGTTGCTTTTTCTTGTAGGAGGGGTTTTCAACCCCGATTTCTTTCCAAATGCCCACCCTTATTGTAAAGGGTCTCCAAGGAATGCCAAAAAGCGCATTTGGCGTTGATTTGGCTGAATCATACAGAATACCAAAAGCGTATTCTGCCAAAGGTATTCATAGTGTAGATTGGGTTTCGCTGCGCTCTATCCAACCTACGCACCATATCGGGGTTAAAACCCTCCTATTAAGAGCACTTCGTGACAAATGAACAGCTCTGGCAAAATTGTGCCACTGTGCTGATTTGTTGATTTTGTCTGAACCATGGTTTCCAATATTTTTGATGGTATGATTGTTATTAATGCAGACAATCCGCGAATCAGACAACCAATAACTGAATTATCAGGTCTGCTCTTCAAAAATACCTTGAAAAAAATGGAAAATTATGAGATAATTCTTAAACTAAAGAAATTATTTATCACGTGTGTTGATATATCGCAGGTTGTAGCATGCAGATGTAATCGCACACCGAATATAAGGAGTGGATACGCAATATGCCACTTGGTAGGAAAATACGTTATGGAATGGTAGGCGGTGGACCGGATGCATTCATTGGGGCTGTGCATCGAAAAGCTGCGGCACTTGATGGTGAAATAGACTTAGTTGCTGGTGCTTTTTCATCTTCGCCTGAGAAATCACGACAACAGGGTGCTGAACTCTTTCTTGATGCAAACAGAGTTTACGGTTCATATAAGGAGATGGCAGAAAAAGAGAGCCAATTTCCTGAAGGTGAACGCATAGATTTTGTCTCAATCGTCACGCCAAATCATGTTCATTTTGATGTCGCGAAAACCTTCATAGAAGCAGGATTCCACGTTGTCTGTGATAAACCGATGACAACAACAGTTGAAGACGCCGAATCCCTCTGTCGTCTCGTTAAGTCACATGATGTAGTCTTTGCGCTGACCCACAATTACACAGGTTACCCTATGGTTAAGCAAGCCCGTGAACTGATAAAAGAGGGAAAGCTCGGCACAATTCGCAAAATAGTCGTTGAATATCCGCAAGGATGGCTTTCCACATTTCTGGAAAACGAAGGTGCAAAGCAAGCTGTATGGCGGACAGATCCTAAACAAGCGGGTGCCTCATCGTGTATCGGAGACATTGGCTCACACGCAGAGAATTTGGCACACTATATCACTGGGCTTGAAATGGAAGAGATATGTGCTGACATGACCACTTTTGTCCAAGGACGTTTGTTAGAGGACGATGGAAATCTCTTGGTTCATTATGAAAGCGGTGTCCGCGGTATTTTGTTTGCTTCACAAATCTCAGTAGGCGAAGAAAATAACCTTCGTATCCGCGTATACGGAACAGAAGCATCACTGGAATGGCATCAAGAAAACCCGAATTATCTCTCTGTTCGTTTCCCTGACGGACCAGAACAGGTCTATAAACGTGGCAACGATTACCTTGCAGAAATTGTGCAACACAATTCTCGGATTCCGTTCGGACATCCAGAGGCGTTTATTGAGGCATTCGCGAACATCTATGTCAATGCTTCTCGCACAATGGCAGCCAAAATTGCGGGTGAGGCACCTGGTGAATTCGACACCGATTTTCCGACGGTTCAAGACGGTGCCCGCGGTGTCCATTTCATCAATACCGCAGTCCAAAGTGGAAAACAGCGCGGTTGGGTTGATGCGAGTTATACACCACCCGCGTAATATGTTCTAAGAATATCGGGGTTGAAAACCCCTCCCACAAGAGATTAGTTTTCTAAGAATATCGGGGTTGAAAACTCCTCCCACAAGAGATTGGTTTTCTAAGAATATCGGGGTTGAAAACCCCTCCCACAAGAATGAGATAGGCAAATCGGGGTTACAATCCCCGCATACAATGAAGGAGAATGAATATGGCAAGACCTGTGACTCTGTTTACAGGACAGTGGGCAGACCTGACACTTGAAGATTTAGCAAAAAAAGCCAGTGAGTGGGGATATGACGGTTTAGAACTCGCTTGCTGGGGAGACCATTTTGAGACAGACAAAGCACTTTCTGACGACAGTTACTGTCAAGGCAGACATGATCTGCTGGCAAATTACGGATTGAAGGTTTGGTCAATCAGCAATCACCTCGTTGGGCAAGCGGTTTGCGATAATATTGATAGTCGACACCAAGGAATTATATCAGAACAGATTTGGGGCGATGGTGATCCCGCTGGTGTTCAGGAACGCGCAGCAGAAGAGATGAAAAATACTGCCCGCGCTGCAGCGAAACTCGGTGTTGATGTCGTAAACGGCTTTACAGGCAGTTCTATATGGCATCTACTCTACTCATTTCCACCGGTTGACTCCGCGCAGATTGACGCAGGCTTTGAAGATTTTGCGGACCGTTGGAATCCAATCTTTGATGTTTTTGATGAGGTTGGTGTTAAGTTCGGGCTTGAAGTCCATCCGACTGAAATTGCATTTGACATTGTGACCGCTGAGCGCGCTATTGAGGCACTTGACGGCAGAGAAACCTTCGGCTTCAACTATGATCCCAGTCACCTTGGATATCAAGGCGTTGATTATGTAGCATTTATTGAACGCTTAAGTGATCGTATCTATCATGTTCACATGAAGGATGTTTGGTGGGCAGAAACACCACGTTTGTCAGGTGTATTTGGTGGACATTTGAACTTCGGTGATTCAAAACGTTTCTGGGATTTCCGCTCTATCGGACGCGGCAATATTGATTTTGAAGAGATCATCCGTGCGCTTAACAATATCGGTTATGATGGTCCGCTTTCCATTGAGTGGGAAGACAGTGGTATGGATCGCGAGCATGGCGCACGTGAAGCGTGTGGTGCAGTGAAGGGATATGATTTTGAACCCTCTGCTGTCGCCTTTGATGCCGCATTTGAAGAATAAAAATAACAATGAGCAGATATATACAATGTCTGCTCATATATGCACTACTTTTGAACCAATAGATGGCAAAAGGGACTGTTTATTCACCCGAATCTCGAACGTTTTATGATAGACGTACCGGTACACGCATCCGCCAAGTGACGATGGCTTCTGCACATCATCATCATCCGTTCTTTATTATTCCGGCGTATGATGACGCGATGCAGCGGTTGATTTTTGTATCACACCGTACCGGCACGCCACAGATTTTTGCTGAAGAACGTAACACTGGTCAGCTCCGTCAACTGACTGACAGACACGACTTAAGTGAATGGTCTATACATCCGTCACACAATGGGAGGTCAGTATTTTTCACCGCCGACACAAGCGGTTGGCGACTTGACTTGGAAACGTTGGAAGAGCAAGAATTGGTTAACTTTGCTGCAACTAAAATGAATGAGAAGGGCATGGTAGCTGCTGCGATGGGAACAACTGCACTCAGTCACGATGATAAATGGTGGGCAGTCCGATTCAATGTAGACACAGAGTCTGCACTTGCTATTGTAGGGACGGAGACGGGTGATCACGAGATTATTCTTCGTAGGGATAGCATTGCACATCTCCAATTTTGTCCTGACGATTCTAACCTACTCTATTATGCAGGGCCGCTAACCGACCGCGTGTGGGTTATTCATCGAGATGGCACAGGAAACCGAAGGCTTTATGCCCGAAATGTCGAAAAAAATGAGTGGATTACGCACGAAACATGGATACCGGGCACGCGTGAACTTGCATTTGTCGATTGGCCGCGAGGTGTGAGATGTATTAACGTTGACACCGAAGAAGAACGGCAGGTAACAACGTTCAACGCATGGCATGCCATCTGCAACAAAGATGGTACTTTGATGGTTGCAGATACAAATTTTCCTGATATCGGTATCCAAACGTTTGACGCGCGTGATGGAATAGGTGAACCGAAGACACTTTGTTATCCGGGTGCTTCTTCAATTGGTGAACATTGGAACGGACCATTTCCTTATGCAAATGGTACTATTCAAGTGTATGCACCACAGCACACGCATCCACATCCGTCTTTTAGTCCTGATGGACGGTATGTTGTATTTACCTCAGATAGAAGCGGCTTTGCCCAAATATATGAAGCGACTCTTGAATAGGAGACATGTCGGGTTTCGCTTTGCTCTACCCGATCTACAAAACTAAAGTAGAAAAACCAATAAACATATACCAACAATAGGAGAAAAAAATGCCAGTTGTAATACCTCGCCTCATCGTTGAAGTCTTTCAACACACAAACTTTCGTGGTAGAATGGGATACGTGTTAGAACCGGTTCCACATACGGGACGTATCGGATTTCAAGACAATATCTCTTCCCTTCGAGTTTACAAAGGACCAAATTTTTCGGGTAGTCCAAACTACAAGGCCCTCCTTTATCAGCATGTCAACTATAAAGGAAAGAAATTAGCGCTCGGCCCCGGATTTTATCCGAATATACATGATGTAGCATTCAACTTCGCTGACAGAATTTCTTCAATAAACTTCGGTTCCACCATAGATGTAGTCGGTCCAGAGTGGGGCACGATACCGATGATTGTTGATTGTTATGAGCATGTGGAATTTAAAGGCAAGAAAATTACGATCTTAAGAGATATTGCGAACCTGCGAGACCCGCAGGGCGGCACATGGTTTGAGGACAGAATTTCGTCTATCCGCATGTTCAAAGGGCCTGATTTTCCACCTGATGGTGCAGAAGTTATCTTTTATGAACACCCCGAATTTGAAGGGGCAAAGTTACAAATCCGTATGGAACCATCGGAATTCAAAAAAGAACTGCCAAACTTACATCTGCTGCCGCAAAGTTTCGGTGATTCTATCTCCGCTATAAAAATTGAAGGGTGGGCATCATCTGGTGAATTCACTGAGATGGTATTTGATGATGAATTTATCGGAAACGATATGCGGCCCGAATGGCGATGGATAGACCCGCAAGGTGGCGGCTCATGGACTGAACGTCAAGGTTACCTTGAAATGCGAACAGACCCCGGACAAGACTTGTGGCACGGTCCGAACGGGAGAGATGGGGATATGGATGCTCCTCGGCTCCTGATGGAAGTTACTGAGGATTTTGCAATTGAAACCCGCATGCGTATATCACCGCAACTTAGAGAACACGGTGGTTTACTTGTTTGGAAAAATGAAAACCAGTTCCTCCGTCTGGAAAAAACGTCAGGACCGCACGCATTCAGAGGGGATGTACGGTTTGAACGGCATGTCAACCGTCGGTTTGGTCTCGTTGCACGCGGTGGAATGCGAAATGTCCGTGAGTTGTTTCTACGTCTTGAACGGCGTGGCAATCAATTCACCGCTTATGCCAGTCAAGATGGAATCCATTGGAAAGGTGTGGGAGTTACTCGTGTTGCGATGGGACCTCGCGTACAAGTCGGATTACACTCGCTCTGTCCCGGAAATATACCGCCCACTTTGACAAGATTTGACTATTTCCGCCTCTTTAAACGTAGAAGTGAAGCAGCACAATATCGTCCTATCGTTGCTGAGCAGCTTGACGAGCGGTCTGACGAAGAAAGAGTCCGCGAACTTGCCGATGAACGCCGCCGCGCTATGCGTGATGTATTTTAGAATCCAGTTTTACAAAAATCATCAAAATTAGCGTAGTGCTTCGTCAACATATTATTGTCCGTCGCGATTCGGAGATCGCTCCTACAGAACACTTTCTTTGTAGGAGGGAACTCCTATTCCCGACTACTTTCAAGACCTATCAATTAGTACTTAACAAAGTATTAGGTGGGTTTCACCAGAGTTTTGTACAATACATGTTCAAGCCTGCTCCACTGCAGACAAAATATGTCTTCACGGAGCAGGCACATTTTGTAATATTTTGAATATCAGGTAAGTTTCCAGAAAGTATAAACGTAGCAATCGTTAACTCATCAAAGGAGACATCACAATGCAAAATATAAGATTATCTTTCACAATTTCAATCCTTTTTCTGTTCCTCATAGTCTTGACACATCCCACCGATGCCATCGTTGGCGCAGTAGAAGACGGTCTGGTAGCCTATTGGTCATTTGATAAAGACACAGTGCAAATTGCAAAACAGGCTGACGATATATTCTCCGGACTTGCCGCTATGGTCAAAGGTGATCCTGAACTTGCCCCCGCTGCCGATTGTAAAGTCGGTGAATGCGTCCTATTGGACGGTGCTGTAGATTATTTCCTTGTTGAAGATTCAGATCCACCTAAAATTGATCGTGATTGGGAAGAGATATCATTGGAGTGTTGGGTCAAAATTAATGCTTTAGACGATAGTTGGAATCGGATTATTTCACTTGATGACCAACCTACTAACAGTAAAGTTATAACGTTGTATTACGATGATGATGACAATCGTCACGGTTTTTTTGTCAAAGCAATAGACAAAGCAACACAGGCTGGAGAACATCTCATTCAGGAAGATATTCCGCTTGAAGAATGGCTTCATCTTGTTGGCACTTATGATGGTTCCAATGTTAACTACTATGTGAATGGAAAACTTGCCATAAAGCATACAGTAGCTGGTGGCAAAATCGCAAAAGGTGGACTTAAGTTAGGAATCGGAGATAGATCAGATGGATGTAACTGTGATACGATACAAGGCTATATAGATGAATTCCGTATTTATGAGCGTGCACTAACCGCAGCAGAAGTCCAGACAAACATGAAGGCTGAAGGACTTGATGTTAGTCCTACTTCAAATCATCTGAGCGTCACATGGGGACAAATCAAAGCGAGACGAAGATAAAGTAGTTGGCACGCTCCGTGTGCCGTAACCCACATACATTGGAGAGAGAAACAACAAATGGAATCAATCGGAATTGGCGTTATTGGATGCGGCGGTATGGGCAGAAGTCTTGCGAATGGTGCACACGCTGTTGAAGGAATAGAGATTATCTGTGTCAGTGACCTACAAGAGGAATTGGCAAAAACTCTCGCAAATAACCTCAACACAAACTACACAACTGATTATCATGAACTGCTCGCTAATGATAACATTCAGGCAGTACTAATTGCTTCACCTCCGTTCCTACATGCGCAGATGGCAGTTGATGCTGCGAATGCGGGTAAACATGTTTTCTCCGAAAAACCGATGGCACCGACATTGGAAGACTGCGATGCGATGATCAATGCTGCTTCTGAAAACGGGATCAAACTCACAATCGGTTTGGTTTGTCGCTACCATGCCACGCATTCTAAAGTCCGTGAGATTGTCCATAGCGGTGAATTGGGACCACCAGTCAACATGATGGTGCATCGTATCGGTGGCCCTTGGTCAGGCGGAAATCGTGTTCCTTGGCGTTTGGAACGTGCAAAATCTGGAGGCAGTCTCATGGAGATAAATGCTCATGAGGTTGACTTTATGAGATGGACCTGTGGGGATGTCTCAAGGGTGTACGGCGTTGGTGGACAATATGTACATGAACATACAGACTATCCAGATGTAGTACTTGCATCTTTAAACTTTAAGAACGGTGCTGTTGGGTTGCTACATTCCAGCCATGCTGCCGCAGTTGGCGGGTATGGTGGACGAGTAGATTGCGAAAAAGGCACTATTTACTTCCCGCAAATCTGGGGTGGCGATGCCGCAATCCAGATAAAACCCTTTGAAGGTAAAGGCAGAAGCATTCGAATCGGAGATATCCAAGTGCCGCCCCCTGTCCAACAGGAAATTCGCGTTTTTGTAGAAGCAATTCGAAATGACACACCACCGCTAATTACCGGTGCTGATGGGCGCGCCGCAGTTGAAATTGCCTTAGCAGCGTATCAATCTGTTGAAATTGGACAACCTGTCGCATTACCGTTATAGAGGAAAAAGAATGAAAATATCTGTATGGGACGGTGGACTTTCAGAGACCTATCTGAAACAGATTACACAACTCGGTGCTGACTGTATCGATTTTGGGAACGGTGGTTCTTTCCCGGGTGTTAGCGAACAAGGTTACCCCGATTTAGACGAACTGCTGAAAATGAAAAAGTTGATTCGTTCTTACGGCTTGGATATCAATCGGGTGACGCTTCCGAACATTACTGAAAAGTTTATGAAAGGGCACCCCGATGGCGAAAAAGAATTAGAAAATACGTGCAACGCTCTCAAAGTATTTGCCGAAGCGGGTGCACCTATCGCACGCCAACGGTTCTGGGGTGATACATTTGATTATCTAATGACACGTTATTCTGCAGTGCATCGTGGTGGTTATATTTCGCGCGGAGAAAGCCGTGCAGCAACACAAGACCCACCTCCCACGCCGACAATGGAAGAACTTGAAGAATGGTGGAAACGGTTCTGCGAGGTCTATCGCGCGTTGGTGCCTATTGCTGATGAATACGGTATTAAACTTGCCATTCATCCTTCGGATGTGCCAAATCCAGATACACCTCTCGGTAGTCTCGGCTTTCATCGCGTGATTGATGCCTTCCCAAGCAGGAATGTCGGTTATCTTTACTGTTGCGGAACCCGTGCTGAAGCAGGGGGAAGCGCCATTGTGCTTGATGAGATTAACAATTACGGACGCAAAGGGCGTATCTTTATGGTTCACCTACGGAATGTACGTGGTAGTCTTGCAACAGCAGGCGCATTTGAGGAGACGCTCCTTGACGATGGCGATATGAATATGTTCAAAATTGTACGTGAACTACAAAAGGTTGGATTTGATGGGTGTATCAATGCCGACCACATTCCAAGGTTAGAAGGGAACGTTGGGCTAGCTTACTCAGTTGGTTACATTAAGGCAATATTCGCTGCATTGGCAGCATAGCCACCTTACAACCTAAAGGAGAAAATTTTCCATGTTAAGACAGATACTATGGATAACAGTAGTTCTCATTCTGCTCACTTCAACATTCGCGCAAGCAAAGATCGTCTTCACATCTTCCCGTGACGACACTCGTGAAATCTATGTGATGAACGACGACGGAAGCCGTGTCCAGAGACTGACAGATAACCAGTTTTTTGAAAAAAATCCTGTCTGGTCGCCGGACGGAAAACAAATTGCTTTTACAAGAGATATAGATGCCGACATTAGAAACAAACAGTTTGACATTTTCATCATGGATGCCGATGGTAACAATCAACGGAATCTAACCAAGCATCCTGCAAGAGACGGTGGTGCGTCATGGGCGCCAGATGGACGACGTATCGCATTCACGAGCAACCGTACTGGAAGAAAGGTATTGACGGTTCTGCAAATGACCCAAGTTGGTCACCCGATGGGAAATATATTGCTTATGAACAGAGTGCGCGCCGCCGGGGGCAATCAATTTACATCATGGATGTTAAAACCAAGAAAGCAAAACCGCTCACACCACAAAAGTCTAATATTCAGAAGAATCGTCCACGTTGGTCACCGGATGGAAAATACATTCTATATCATCAGATAAGTATGGAAGAGGCATTTGAGAATCTTGATCCGAAAAATCCACTCTTTATACTGGATGTTATCTTTGGGATGAAGAACCGATTAGTTATCGTTAGCGTGGACGGTTTCGATCAACTGAAACTGACTATTCCTGAAGAATGGTCAATAAGTTTTATAACAGGCTGGTCACCGAATAGCAAAGAATTTGTATTCTCAGCTTCACAGCAACGTTGGGGTGGCGATGCTGAAATCTACAAATATAATATTGCCACTCATGAAATCATAAATCTCACCAATCAGGCGGGTTATGATGGCGAACCAAATTGGTTAAATCGCACCTTATCTGTTACCCCTGCAGGAAAGATGGCAACGCAGTGGGGACAGATAAAAAAGTAAGCACATCACTATTGTAGGCGCGGTCTGAAACCGCGCCTACCAAGTTGTGTAGAATAACCTTTACCACGAATCGGTCCGGAAAGACGAAGCGGGCAAACCCTCTTTGTTCATAAGATTCGGCTCTGCAGCTTGATGCCAACCGAATCGGACTGCTGTAGGCGACTCAACCGAATCGCTTGATACAACCACCGTATCGCCATCAACTTCTGCAACCGCTTCTACGAACTGCTTATCTTTTCCTGCAATTTGAAACCACGTTAGCGGTTGTTCATCCCGTGACATCAAACCACTACCCACATGGTCAAAATTGATACGGATTGTACTGCCTTCAACCTCCATAGATTTATACAGTGGTCCAGAATGGACAAGATCGTCTTTCCCATAGGTTTTCGCGAGTGCCCACAATGCAAGTCGCAAACCAACATCTTGCTTATTTCGGGGATGGATATCTCTAATATTCCCAATGTCGGTTGTTACCACCATGCCGGTATTCGGTAATGCTAAAGTGGCTGTTTGTGCTTCCCACAACCTTGCAAGACGTGCCGTATCATCTCCGCCATAGTTAAAAGGTGCAAGTTGGACGAAATAGAATGGAAAATCACCTTGTTCCCAGACCTGACGCCATCCCTTGATAAGTGCCTTCATCTTTTCATGGTACATCATGCCTTCACCCATGTTTGATTCACCTTGATACCAGAGCGCGCCACGAATTGCAAAAGGCACAATTGGATATATCATGTTGTTGTACATTGCTGTCGGTCTTCCGCCATTACTCAAGGGATGGACAACCTGAGGCATCTCAAAGATAGTATCGCTGTTTTCCAATGCTTCCCGGGTCTCTGTGATCCAAGTTTCAATCTCTTGTATCTTTTCCGGAAGCTGCATCCGAAAGTCTTTATTAATATCCTGAATCTCTTCAGATATTGAGGTAAGTGCCGGAACAGAAGCGAATCCTTCAGGAGGTGTCCACGGTTCAATACGACTTCCACCCCAAGAAGTGTTAATCAACCCTATCGGTACATCAAGTTCTTTGTGAAGATGTCTGCCAAAATAGTATGCCACAGCAGAGAAATGCATGACGGTCTCAGGAGTGGTCGGACGCCATTGCGCGTTTACATCTAAGACAGGCACGCCTGAAGTTTCCTTTGGTATATGGAATAAACGGATCATTGGATAGTTTGCTGCAGCAATCTCTGCATCTCTGTTATTTGATGCATTAACTGTCCATTCCATGTTCGACTGTCCTGAGCAAACCCACACTTCACCAAAAAGGATATTTGTAAGTTCAAAGGTATTACTGCCAACAACACTGAGTGTATATGGACCTCCTGCTGGTGTGGCTGGAAGCACTACCCGCCAATTTCCTTTTTCATCAGCTTTCACTGTATCGGTGTGAATAGTTTCAGTGTTCTGGTTGCTAAGGGAAACAGTAATTTCTTCGCCAGTTGCTGCCCAACCCCAAACCGGAGCAGGCATATCTCTTTGTAAAACCATGTTACTACTGAAAACGTTGGGTAGTTTTACCTCAGCAAACACATTTAGATATGAGAAGAATAGTACAGAACTCATAACCACGATAAGTAATTTCATAAAAGTTTCCTTTTCTAAAATAAGATGTTAACAGAAATTAAAGGTTGTTTATAGTGATTTATAGAAGAAGTATACCTTACAGTAACGTGAGTTTGCTAAAAGAATCCGGATTGGATATTGTCTTCACTTATGTCCATCTAATCACAGAAACCAGAACAATACCCTGCTCCGTGAATCAACGCCAAATGCGCTTTTTGGCATTTGGCGGGTGCGGTATGTGGTTTCAACACATAGCACTCCTACGGAGTGCAAGAACTTGGCTACCCTATTTTCTATAGACATAGCACTCCTCTGGAGTGCTGGATTTGGTGTCATAAAATCTGGATAGACGGGAAATGTTATGTTGAATTCCTCTAAGTCATTAAGCCCAACTTATGTTAAATATACAATTATCAAACTCACGTTACTGTAGATAGTAACATCTCGTTGGTGCGATTCCTAATCACCGAATGCCATATACGCATTCGGTGTTGAAAATGTGAATTCAACGCTTAGTTGTCTTAGGATCGCACCCGACAACTGTCTTCAATTGGAATATGGTCTCAGTGAAACTCTGCTCTGCCTATTTCCTACCACGAATCGGTACGGAACGGAGAAACGGGTAATCCTTCCTTATTCATCAGATTCGGCTCCGCAGTTTGGTCCCAACCTAATCGCACAGCAATAGGTGACTCAACCGAATCGCTTGATACAACCACCGTATCGCCATCAACTACTGCAACCGCTTCAACAAATTGCTTATCTTCACCCGCGATTTGGAACCACGTTAGCGGTTCACCATCTCGTGACATCAAACCACTACCTACATAATCAAAACTGATGCGGATTGTGCTACCTTCAACCTCCATGGATTTATACAGTGGTCCAGAATAAACAAGATCGTCTTTTCCATACGTTTTCGCGAGTGCCCAATAGGCAAGCCGCAAACCAACGTCCTGCTTATTTCGTGGATGAATATCTCTGACGTTGCCAATGTCGGTTGTTACTATCATGCCAGTATTTAGGACTGATAGTGTGGCAGTTTGCGCTTCCCAGATTTTTGGAAGATGGGTTGGATCATTCCTATCATAGCCTCCCCACGGTGCCAACTGTACAAAATAAAACGGAAAGTCACCTTGTCCCCACACTTCGCGCCAACCATGTATGAGCGCTTTCATTTTCTCATGATACATCATCCCTTCGCGCATGTTTGATTCCCCTTGATACCAAAGCGCGCCACGAATGGCAAATGGAACGATGGGATATATCATGTTGTTATAGAGTGCCGTTGGTCTACCTTGAGGTGTCAATGGGTGAAAATTTTCAGGCATCTGAAAAATAATTCTGTCGTTTTCCAATGCTTCACTTGCCTCTGCTATCCAGTCTTCAATTTCCTTGATTTTTTTCGGGAGCTGCATGCGATAGTTTTTATTTATATCGCGGATTTCTTCAGAAATTGCTGAGAGAGCTGGTACCGCATTGAATCCTTCAGGTGCAGTCCACGCCTCAATGCGTGTGCCTCCCCAGGATGTGTTGATTAAACCTATTGGCACATCAAGTTCTTTGTGTATATGCCTGCCAAAAAAATATGCAACAGCCGAGAAATGTCTTACGCTATCTGGAGTCGTCGGATGCCATTGTGCATTAACATCAGGCACAGGTAGTCCGGAGGATACCTTCGGTATATGAAACAAACGGATATTCGGATAATCTGCTGCTGCAATCTCCGCATCTCTGTTATTTGAGGTGTTGACAGACCACGCCATATTCGACTGTCCAGAACAAACCCATACTTCGCCAAAAAGGATATTTGTAAGTTCAACGGTGTTGCTACCAACAACCTTTAGTGTATACGGGCCGCCTACTGCTGTGGCAGGCAACTTAACTTGCCAATTGCCTTTCTCATCAGCTTTGACTGTTTCAGAGTGAACAACATTGGCTTTGTCATCCTGTTTGTTAAGGGTAATAGAGATTTCTTCGTCTGCAGCTGCCCATCCCCAAATCGGGGTAGGCATATCTCGTTGTAATACCATGTTGTCCCCGAATATACGCGGCAGTTTTACATCTGCAAACGCATTTAGATGTGGGAAGAATAGTACAGAACTGATAAACACGATTAGTAATTTCATAAAAGTTTCCTTTTGTAAAATAAGATGTTAACCAGATTAAGGTTGTTGATCATGATTATAAAGGAGGTATACCTTAAGTCATACCTGAAAACTGGCTTCAATTGAAATATGGTCTCAGTGAAGCTCTGTTCTGCCTATTTCCTACCACGAGTCGGTACGGAACGGTGATGCGGGCAATCCTTCTTTATTCGCAAGGTTTGGTTCCGCATTTTGATGCCAACCGAATCTCACCGCAACAGGCGACTGAACTGCATCATTTGATACAACCACCGTATCGCCATCAACTACTGCAACCGCTTCAACAAATTCCTTATCTTCTCCTGCAATTTGAAACCATGTAAGTGGTTGATCATCTCGTGACATCAAGCCATTACCAACATGATCAAAACTGATTCGGATAGTACTTCCCTCAACCGCCATCGATTTGTATAGCGGCCCGGAATAGGCAAGATCATCTTTACCGTAAGTTTTTGCGAGTGCCCACAAAGCAAGCCTTAACCCGACCGCTTGTTTATTTCTCGGATGAATATTCCTAATGTTACTGACATCGGTTGTTACAGCCATGCCAGTATTTGGCACCGCTAACGTGGCAGTTTGCGCCTCCCATATTTTTGGTAAGAGAAACGGATTTCTATTCTGTCCGCGTTGTGCTGCAATACGATCATAATTGAAGGGGGCAAGTTGTACGAAATAGAAGGGGAATTCGCCCTGCTGCCAGACCTCGCGCCACCCGTGGATGAGTGCTTTCATCTTTCTGTGGTAGATCATCCCATCTCTAAGGTTCGATTCGCCTTGATACCAAATCGCGCCGCGGATTGCGTAAGGAACGAGCGGATACACCATGCCGTTGTAAATTGAGGTTGGCCTCCTATGATTACTTAACGGATGGACATTGTTGGGCATCTGCGGAAGGATTGCACCGGTTTCCAAAGCCTCCCTTGTTTTGGCTATCCACGCTTCAATCTCCTTGATTTTCTGAGGAAGTTGCTGGCGATAGTTCGCTTGTACCTTTTGAACCTCTTTGGATATGGCTTCCAGGGCAGGCACGGAGAGGAACCCCACAAGCGGGGTCCACGGTTCAATGCGGGTACCACCCCATGAGGAATTGATTAACCCGATCGGCACGTTGAGATCTTTATGAAGTTTCCGACCAAAGTAGTAGGCGACAGCTGAGAAATTTCGGATCGTCTCAGGGCTGGTCTCTTGCCAGTCTGCTTCTACATTTTGCTTGAGTAGTCCGGATGATCTTCTCGGCACATAGAACAATCGAATTTTTGGATACATTGCTGCCGCAATTTCTGCCGCGCTGTCTTTTGAGGCATTGACGGTCCACTGCATGTTTGATTGCCCAGAGCAGACCCAGACTTCACCGAAAAGCACATTCGTAAGTTCCAGGGTGTTACTGCCGGTAACCTGAAGTGTGTAGGGGCCGCCGGCTTTCATCGCAGGGAGGTCGATTCGCCAATTACCGTCTGCATCGGCTGTAGTGGTCAGTACTGCAAGAGATTCGGCACCTTCGGCACTGAGGATTATGGAGATTTCTTCGCCTGCGGATGCCCACCCCCAGATGGGGACCTGCATGTCGCGCTGCAATACCATGTTACTGCCAATAACACGTGGCAGCGTAACCTCAGAATACACAAGGGTTTGTCCAAATAATAAAAAGTAAACAGTGAGAATTTGAACGAGTCGTTTCATATCTTTGCTCCTTTAGAACTGCTTGCTATTTAGGCGTTCAGCAAGATAACTGTTACGTTCCATCACCTGTGTGTTATTGATACACATGCCAAGCGCTTGTTTGGTGCCAACAACCACTACGAGCTCCTTTGCACGTGTGATACCGGTGTAAAGTAAATTGCGTTGTAACATGATATAGTGTTGCGTGTGTAAAGGTATGACAACTGCAGGATATTCGCTACCTTGCGCCTTGTGGATAGTCGTGGCGTATGCCAAAACCAATTCGTTGAGGTCTGCCATATCGTATTCCACAAGTTTATCAGGAAATCTGACTTTTACTTGCTTGTCTATCTGATCAATGCTGACAATTCTTCCGATATCCCCATTATACACATCATAATCGTAGTTATTGCGTATCTGCATAACTTTATCGCCGATGCGGAAGGCTTGCCAACCTTTTATGGTTTGTTCTGCATTCGGGTTTAGCATATCTTGTAAACATGTGTTGAGGTCTTCAGCACCAAGCGTGCCACGCCGCATTGGGCATAGCAGCTGAATGTCGTCTATAGGATGGTAGTTATAGTGACGAGGCAAACGTTCAGCAATCAACGAAGTAATCTGTTGGGCTGCCGACTCGGGCTCTTCCTCCTCAATAAAAAAGAAATCCCGATCCTTTGGACCGGAAAGTTTCGGAAATTCCCCGTTGTTTATCCGATGTGCGTTAGTGACAATCATACTCTCTTGTGCTTGGCGAAAAATCTCCGTAAGTCTAACGACTGGTATCTTTTGGGAAGCAATTAGTGATTTTAGCACGTTGCCAGCACCGACAGATGGCAGTTGATCAGTGTCCCCGATAAGGATAACGGTAGCAGTCAGAGGAATTGCTTGCATTAATCGGTTCATCAAGACGAGTTCCACCATTGACATCTCGTCCACAATCACAACATCCGCTTCCAACGGGTTTTCACGATTACGTTTGAATCCGTTCTCTTGAAAGGAAAATTCCAATAAGCGATGTATCGTTTTTGCTTCTTTCCCTGTCGTTTCACTAAGTCGTTTCGCTGCACGCCCAGTCGGTGCAGCCAAAACAATACGCCTTCCTTCTGCTTCAAACAACCGAATCATGCCGACCGTCGTTGTCGTTTTTCCAGTGCCTGGACCACCCGTGAGAATCATCGCACGTTCCGTGAGTGCAGTGTGGATTGCTTCCCGTTGCTGAGGCGCAAATTGGATGTTCATCTCGGTTTCCAATTTGCCCAAAGAAGCGTTTACGTCCAATGAGCTGGAATTTCTCACTCCATTTGATAGCAACCTTAAAAACTGGTTTGCCACACCCATTTCAGCATAGTAAAATGGTGCAAGATAGATTGCAACATTTTCAAGCATTGCGGATGATTGCTCAGACTGCTGCTTATCAGGAAGATGTTCCGTTTCATCATCATGGATTTCAATATACTCGCTATGACTTTCAGTTACTGTGCTTTTTGAACCGCTATTAAGCCAATTCGTAATTTCAGTTTGTTCTGCAACGACTTGAGCCGAACCATCTTCTTTTGAGAGGACAATTTCCTCTTTTTCAGTCAACGCGAGGAGCCCCATCTCAATAGTCTGTTGATCCTGTTCAAGGATGTTTTCACATGCTTCTATCAATTCATTGGGATGTTGAAAAACGTGCCCATCATCCGCTTTTTGGCTAAGCACATATTTAATGCCAGCTTGTATCCGATGTGGGTCGTTTTTATCAATGCCCAGTTTTTGTGCAATCGTATCTGCGGTGACGAACCCGACGCCGTAAATATCATCAGCAAGGCGATAGGGATTTTCGGTTACAATCGGAATAGATTCATTTTTGTATGTTTTGTATATTTTGGCTGCGTGTGATGTGCTAACGTTATGTGATTGCAGAAAAAGCATAACGTTTTTTATTTCGCGCTGTTCCTCCCACGCTTGTTGGATCATTTTAACCCGCTTCCGCCCAATTCCAGGTACTCCTGCTAATTTTTCTGGCGACTGCTCAATCACATCAATCGTATCCATCCCAAATCGGCTGACAATTCGGGTTGCCATCTTAGGACCGATCCCTTTTATCAATCCAGAGCCCAGATATTTTCTGATTCCCATAACATTCGCTGGTTGGATAGTTTCATATCTCTCAATCTGGAACTGGATTCCGTATTTCGGGTTGTTTACCCACTCTCCGCTGAGGAGTAAACTCTCGCCTGGGTTGACAGACGCAAGGTTGCCGACAATTGTGACAAGTTCAGGTTGACCACGGGCAGAAAATCTGCCGATTGTAAACCCGGTGTCAGGATTTTCAAAAACTATTCGTTCAAGAATTCCGTTTAGCGTTTCCATGTTGTTATCCACTACTCAAACAGTTGCGCGACCTGACAAGAAAAACCTGGAACTACATCATCGCCAGTAAGTGTGTCTTCACACGTGAGTATCTTAATTTTGGTTTCAGATTCATATACTGTCACTGTTTTAGATTCAGGTTCAACCACCCAAACGAGGCGTGTCCCCGCATCAAGATAAGCGAGTGCTTTTCCAATAACGCGTGAGTGAATATCTGAAGGTGATACGACCTCTATTGCCAGGTCAGGTGGTATCGGAAAACCTTTGTCTTTGTCCACGTCCAACCGTTCAGTAGATACGAATGCGACATCCGGTTTTAGTACACGTTCTCCAACCTTAAATGAAGTTTCTGCTGTAAATAAGTGTCCGAGTTTATTGTTGTGGACATGTGGATCCAAATATCGTATGATTCTGACACTAATTGCACCGTGTCTAAATGATGCTGCTGGCATCGCTATTAATTCTCCTTTGACATATTCATACCCTTCTATATCGTTCTCAAGGAATTCCTCCAATGTCATCGGACCCTGTTCTGGAATAGGTGTATCTTGCAAAAAGTCGTGGGTTTCCAATTGTGTCATACTTTAATCCTCCGCGATAAACCCGTAGGTATTCCATATTTTACCACTACTCAAACAATAGTTCAACCGGGCAGGAGAAACCCGGGACTACATCTTCTCCGGTAAGTGTGTCTTCACGTGTGAGTGTTTTGATGTCCGTTTCAGATTGATATACAGTTACAGTTTTCAATGTAGGTTCAACAACCCAGACGCAGCGAGTCCCCGCATCAAGATAAGCACGTACTTTATCAAGAATACGGGACTGAATATCTGAAGGTGATACGACCTCTACAGCAAGATCAGGAGGGATCGGATAACCTTTATCTTTGTCATCACTTAACCGCTCTGCTGAAACATAAGCAATATCCGGTTTCAGTACCCGTTCACCTACCTTAAATGAAGTTTCAAGGGAATACACGCGTCCAAGATTATTTTGTCGAACATGTATATGCAGATAATATATTAAATTTATACCAATTTCACTATGTTTTATAGATGCATCTGGCATCGGAACTAATTCTCCTTTGACATACTCATATCCTTCTACATCGTTTTCAAGGAATTCTTCTAATGTCATTGTAGCAGATTGTGGAAGGGAGATGTCCTGTAAGGAGTCGTGCGTATCCAATTGTGCCATACTTTAATCCTCCGCGGTAAACCCGTAGATTTTCCATATTTTACCACTACTCAAACAATAGTTCAACCGGGCAGGAGAAACCCGGGACTACATCCTCTCCGGTAAGTGTGTCTTCACGTGTGTGCGTTTTGATGTCCGTTTCAGATTTATACACCGTCACGGTTTTTGATACGGGGTCAACAATCCAAACGCAGCGCGTGCCTGCATCCAGATAAGCAAGCGCCTTTCCAATGACACGAGAATGAATATCTGAAGGTGAAACCACTTCAACTGCAAGGTCGGGTGGTATCGGTAGCCCTTTGTCTTCGTCTACATCCAACCGTTCTGATGCAACAAACGCAACATCCGGTTTTAACACACGTTCTCCAACCTTAAACGATGTTTCTGCTGTGTACAGACGACCTAATTTATTTTCGCGAACATGAAAGTATAAAAAGTGAACAATATTGACACTGATTTCACCATGTCTTTTTGATGCGTCAGGCATCGGCACTAATTCTCCTTTAACATATTCAAATCCTTCTACATCATTTTCAAGGAATTCTTCTAATGTCATTGTAGCAGATTGTGGAAGGGAGGTATCCTGTAAGGAGCCGTGAGTATCCAATTGTGCCATACTTTAATCCTCCGCGATGCTGCAAACTAATCCTCAAAAAAACGTCTATTCAATGTTTGCCATTAGTTTGCGAAATGCGTTCAGCTGTGGTGCGATAATATGCGGTTCATCCGTTTTATTTTCAAGCGCTTCTATCGTTTTGAAGCCGTTTCCTGTGATAGCAACTACGATCCGTTCATCACGACCAATGTCTCCACTCTCAATTAGTTTTTTGGTTGCAGCGAGCGTTACGCCGCCTGCTGTCTCTGTGAAAATCCCTTCGGTTGCTGCAAGCAATTTAATTGCTTCAACGATCTCGTCATCATTTGCGTGTTCGCCTACACCACCAGAATTTCGGACTGTATCTACAGCATAAATACCATCTGCAGGATTTCCTATTGCAAGGGATTTCGCAATTGTATCTGGTTTCACTGGTTTAACAAAATCACCTTTTTCTTTATATGTATTAACAATCGGACCACAGCCTTCTGCCTGCGCGACATGAATCTTAGTATTTGGTTTATCAATTAAACCTAATAGGTGAAATTCTTTGAGTGCCTTGCCGATTTTTGTAATAAGCGAACCGCCTGCAGCTGGGGCAACGATGTGGTCAGGTGCTTCCCAACCGAGTTGTTCAATCAATTCAAAGCAGAGCGTCTTTGAACCTTCTGCGTAATACGGACGGATATTGATGTTGACAAATGCCCATGGATAGACCCCCGCAATCTCACTACACAATCGGTTCACATCGTCATAGTTCCCCATAATGCCTACCACTGTCGGTGCATACACCAGTGAAGCGACTACTTTGCCATGTTCTAAGTCGGCAGGAATAAAAATGTAACAGTTCAGGTTAGCGAGAGCAGCATGCGCCGCGACAGCATTTGCCAAGTTACCTGTGGATGCACACGATACGGTATCAAAATCGAATTCCTTGGATTTACTCAAAGCAATCGCCACAACCCGATCTTTAAATGACAACGTTGGATGACACACAGAATCGTCTTTAATGTAGAGTTCCTTTACACCGAGGGCATCACCAAGATTCTTTGCCCGGATTAAAGGTGTCCAACCAGAGTTGAGTCCGTCTGTTGGTTCACCGTCAATCGGCAATAGATCAATGTATCTCCATAAACTTTCTGGTCCTTGCTCAATTGAGTTTCTTGAGATTGACTTTTGAATAGCCTCGTAATCATAGTTTACCTCTAATGGACCGAAACAGAACTCGCAAACATGAAGCGGTTCCTTTGGATACTCGCGTTCACATTCGCGACATTTTAAGCCTAAAACTTTTTCCATATTTGCCTCCAAAAATCCTGAAATCTAAAATGTACAGATGTTACCTGTAGGCGCTGGATGCCATAAGCGCATTTAGCGTTGATTTGGCGCTTTGCAAGCGCGCTGTAAATAGGATTAAGAAATTGAGGGTGTGTCAAAAGAACCAATATTAAAATATACGCTTAAAAGTAGTAGGCACGCTCCGCGTGCCGTAACCATAATAAAGAGGCGCAATAAATTGCGCGACTACAAGCGGCACAACTATAAATAAGATGCACCTGAAGCACGTTACTGTTTATGGTACTACACCAACTATTCACACATCCCTCAAAGTAATTATAAGTTTGACTATATGATTTCAGCAAAGTTTATAAATATTAATGCTAAAATATACGTCTCAACAGCATATTCAGATGTTTTCAAATTGTTAGAACGATTTCAAATTCGTTGTTTCCTGGCTCCAATGCAAGACGTGCAAAAAGTAAATATTTGTCCACCCACGTAACTACCTCGGCATTAGAATTTTCTAATTGCAAACCGAGATGGTTGCCCCACATCGCCACACCGTAGGGCATCGCTTTAGTGGATTCAATTGTAAAAGTGATGTGCAATCGTGAACGTTTCCGGTTAGGTCTAAAATTCACTATCTTCGGTAAATGATACTCAACGCCGTGAATAGAAGTACCCTGTGCTGAAATACTGCCCCCCACATTCTCTAAAACTGGCGGTGAGATATAGTTTTTCATGTCAGCAGGTTCCATTACGCCATCATAAAACGTAAATTGGCATTCTGAATCGTAATAAAAAAATACCCTTTTTTCTTTTTGATTTGCTGGCACATCTCCATTAGTTAACACTGCTGAATCTGGTTCCATAGATTCAGATTTATCCTGAGAATCAAGTGTGGTAGCAACTATATATGTAGGTTCAGTCTGTTGACAACTTGTCCAGTAATCATCAACCATCTCAGAGAGTGGTAACAACTTTGTATTCTCATTGCTGACTACATGTGCGAAATACACATCCAGTTTACCTAATGTTTCTTGTCCTAACTGTGTCACCTCAAGTGCACTCACATGTTCTACATAACTGAGCCAGCGATTCCATTCCTGATTTTCTACATAAAGATCGTAATTCTGCTGTATTGTGTCGTTTATAAGTGAAGCACGGAGATTATCCGCACCATTGTCAAGATGTGCTGCCGAAAAGTAAGGAATGCCAGCGATGCTTCCTGCAGCGGGTGCGCTAAAATTATGTTGTTCTGCTGATGGATAAAAACATCCGAACGGACAACCACGATCTACCTCTGCTACTGAACCGCGTTCGTCCCAACGATAACCCCATAAACCACGAAAACCGACTTGTTCCAGTGCGTGAACTAAAACCTGATTTTTCCATTCAGCGCCTGCAACGTTTGGTGTAGCCCACTCCAATGCACGCTGAATTTTTTTCCACTCTGTTCTGATATATCGCGGTAAAGTTTCCCGCATTTTGACGAGATGTTCTGCGATGATTTCTGGTGAAGCACCTGCCATTGAAATATTGACTGGTTCGCTTTCAGTGTTCGCGTCTGGCACAGATTGCCCAGTAAGTTTAACCCAGTTTGTCTCCCATAATGACTTGATATCCAACATCAGCAAAGGTTCGTCTCCAAACTCGTTATGCCATTCCGCTAAATCCTTTGCCAAAAATTGTGCTGTATCAGTAGTAATTGCCCACGTAACCGGTATCTTGTATTTGTGAGCCATTTTTGCTAAAAGACGCATGCCTTCTCGTAGTTCCTGCCGATCTTCAGCTATAGCTGTACTTACAAGTCCATAATTTAACATTTTGAGACTATTCTAAAAAGACGGTAACACCCATATCCGCATACTTTTCACGCGTACTCGGATTACCGTTTCTAAAGCAAACAGCAGTTGGGCTTCCTTCCAATTCTTTGGCGACATACTGCACACAGGCATCCACTGTCTGTAGGGCATGATTTGGGTGGCTTTCCATGCTGAACGTCAAATCCGTGGGACCAAAGGAGAGACAATCCACACCTGCCTTGGCGAGTCTACGCGCATGGGTCACTGCCTCAATTGACTCTATCTGCATCCAGAGCGTCCCGTAATTATTCCACCAATCCGCATATTCAAGCCGCTCCGTACCTGCTGAGTTTTTTCGTGCACCACCGCCCCAACTACGTATGCCCTGCTGTGGATAATAAAAGGAAGCCACAGCTTCATCTACCGTCGACTCCAATTCTACCTGTGGAACCTCAATACCAGAAGGCCCCAAGTCCAGGTAGTTGCCGATGAGATAAGCATTGCGGGTATGTTTAATCCGAAAGTTGACTGGAATATCCAATTCATCTGCCATATTACAGAACGCGACAAGTCTGTCTTCACTGTAAGGTGAATGTTGGCTATCCACAGCGACAAAATCGTAACCACCTTTTTCAACTTTTTCAGCAAGATTTTCACGATCTATTGTCATTGAAACTGAAGCCCCAAAGACATGTTCACCATCATGGATACGCTGTTTCAAATTTGTTTCCGACATATCTCCCTCCTATAGAGATGTGTCTATCCGCACAATAGGACGAATCCTCATTCGTTCCAAGCGTCATTATTCATAAAATCCATATATCCATCTTATTATATCATATTTCCATGTTCTATGCCAAAACATTTAGATTATCAATTTTGATGAACAACCCATGTAGGAGAGGTTTGTAACCCCGAATTCTTTGTAGGAGCGACCTCCAGGTCGCGACCGTTCGTAATCTGTCGCGACCTGGAGGTCGTTCCTACAGGAAGAGACCTTTGAAAGAAGTTAGAAATTATTGGAAGACTGAATGGTTCTGGAATATTTTCCCTACAACCCCTTGCCAATTTACCCTATATATGTTATCCTCTAACCAATCTTCAAAAAAGGAGTAACTCCAATGTATCGTGTCGGTATTATCGGGTTAGGCAGTATCGCCGCCCGTTATTCAACACCAGATGATGCTAATCCGTATTGCCATGCAGGCGGCATCCGTTTATGTGAGACAACTGAATTGGTAGCAGTTGCAGATATGTCCCCTGAGCGTCAAGCAGACTTTAAGAACACGTGGGGACCGGGTTTCCCAGACAATTCTATAAATTACTACGAAACAGACGTTCAGATGCTTGAAAGTGAAAAGTTAGACATCGTTGCTGTCTGTGTGCGAGGACCTCATCACTTTCAGGTGATGCAGAACGTCTTGAAGGCAGATATCAAAGCCATCTTTCTTGAGAAACCCGCAGGATGCTCACTTGAAGAAGTTGACACAATGACTGCGGGTGCTGATGCAAAAGGCATACCGATTGTTGTTGACTATACGCGACATTGGGGACCGCATCTCATCAGACTTCAATCGCTGATTAAGGACGGTCTTATCGGAGAGGTGCAGAGTGTGATCGGGTATTGCGGCGGCGGTGTGCTATCTTTCGCTATTCACACAACCGACATGATTTGCCAGTTCGCTGGATATGACCCGGCATCGGTGACTGGGTATGTTGAAGGTGGTGGTAATGTGCCAGAACCTTACGAACCGGAACCTGCAATCGTCGGTTCAACTATCCAATTTGAAAGCGGCGTGATGGGTTTCCATGTCGGAAAACACGGTGTCCGAGGCGGATTTTCAGTTGATGTTCTCGGTAGTGAAGGCACAGTTCAAGCTGGGTTTTATAGCGGTACAACTGTGCATAAAGAGGGCAAATTAATTGATAATGCGACCCTTGATTTGCCTGAAAATGCGAGTCCGTTTAAAGTAGCATATAAACAAATTACCGATTTTCTTGACGGTGGACAACCCCCCGATTGTTCTCGTGATGACTATACCGCTGTCAACGAGATTGGCTTTGCCGCAATTGAGAGCGGTATCACTGGGCAAACGATAGAACTTCCGTGTCAAAATAGGCAACGGCTTATTTTTGCGAATGGATAATACCATTTGTAATTGACAAATTGTCATAACATATTGTCCGTCGGGTTGAGCTTGCGAAACCCATAAATCAATGCTATGAATGCCTGAATCAACGCCAAATAAGCTTTACAGCTTGAGTCTCACAAAATCGGGCTTAGAAAGCCCTCCCACAAGAGATAAGCCAGCATTTTTTTCTTAAGTTGACACCTACGGGTTGAGTTTGCGAAACCCGACATGGAACTATAAAAAGTCGGGTTTCGCTACCGCTTCTACCCGACCTACGAAGAGTGTCCTATCATCATATAGGAATGGGTAATATGAGGTGTGAATGGCATCTTTACGTAAAATTGATCAAATAATCCAATTTTTTATGAGGTTTTATCGTATTCAGCGTTATAAAACATCGCCTAACACACCGCTAAGCTTACCGTTAAACGAATGTAAAGTTGCGCTCATCACAACTGCGGGGTTTTATCTCCCAGAACAAAATCCTTTTGATAGCAATGACTGTTCCTATCGCGAAATTCCCAATTCCATCCAGACCCAAGTTCTTTCCGTTGGACATAAAAGTGAGGCTTACGATAAACGCGGTATTGAGATTGATGTGAACCTTGCATTTCCTCTTGATAGATTC
>LXNJ01000512.1_pt1 | contig 26990 bp, 18 predicted proteins | sample 809081 | NCBI WGS metagenome assembly LXNJ01 (sample SAMN04870510, study PRJNA318959) | sponge metagenome | biome: sponge; feature: marine sponge reef; material: water | host: Petrosia ficiformis | place: Greece: Milos, Mediterranean Sea | collected 2013-05-29 | depth 5-7 m | reverse complement strand
CTTGTCCGTCGTCTCCTGGAAATCCTTGAACATGTCGATCAGGTCGTCCATGCCCTTTCCCTGGCGCTCCAGGCGCCGCGCGATAAAGCCGATACTCGCCTCAATGACGACGATGTCCGTATTCGGATCCGCCGCCAACGTGTCCAACATTTCCCGCCCGCGCTCAATGCTCGTCAGCGAGCCTGAAACGTCCAGCGGGTTCTTGTAGCTACCGCCAACGACGGTGACGATAGGTTCCAGAATGTCGTAGCTCTCCTGCGTCAGGTCCGGTACGGTCAGGCCTTCTCGTCCGAACGCGTCGGATACCAGCACTGACTGCCCACCCGTTTGCGCCACAATCCCCATCCTGCTGCCAGTGAACGGCTTCATGAAATGCAGAGCCTTGAAGGCGTCCATCAACTCGTCTTGCGTGTCAACACGAATCGCGCCCGTTTGGCGGATCATCGCGTCCCACAGCGCCATATCAGAGGCGAGGTGGCCTGTGTGAGAAGCGGCGGCCCGGGCGCCCTCAGTCGTCTGTCCGCCCTTCCAGATAATCACCGGCTTGCGTGCCGCAACGTCCCGCAGCGCTTCGAAGAACTTGCGGCCGTCCCGCGTTCCCTCGACGTACATGCCGATCGACTTGACCTCCGGGTCCTCGCCCAGGTATTCAAGCCAATCGCCCTGATCGACGGCGATGCTGTTGCCCATGCTTATGGACTTCAACGGATACAGGCCATTGATGCGCGCTCGCATCACGAAGCTTGTGGCGTGCGTGCCGGAGTTGGACATGAATCCGATGTCCCCCTCTTCGCCGATCCACTGATCCGCTGAGTTCCGAATGCCCGCCTTGGAGTGATACAGGCACATGCAGTTCGGCCCGACGAGGTTGAAATTCGCCTCCCGCGTCATGTTTGTCAGAGCTTCCTGCAGTTGGACGCCCTGCTCCTCGCCGGTCTCCGCAAAGCCGGACGTAAACAACGCCGCCGCTCCTGCCCCCGACTTGATAGCGTCTGCCACGATTCGCGGAGCGACGGGACGCGGCACTGCGACAATCACATAGTCAACCTGCCCCGGCACGGCCTCAAGGCTCGGGTAATTCTCAAAGCCCATCTCAAGGATGCCCGGAATCTCGTTTTCATCAATCTGAACAGATACAACCTTGGCCTTCGCGTCACGAACGCTCTTCAGCCACATATAGTCCGTGATCTTCTTGTCGCCGACGACGGCAATCAACTCCGGGTTGAATGCCCTGTCCAGGTTGGCCTTGCGTGTTGCGTCCATGGAGAATGCTCCTCAGTAACTCTGTTCCGCTCCGTCTATCGAGCCTTAGCCGTCGTCCTCTGCGGTCAGCACAATGCGCGCGTCAACCGCGACTGACCCGTCCGCATACGCCAGCACCGGATTCAGATCCATCTCGGCAATATCCGGCGTCTCACTCACAAACGCGGACACCGCCTCGATCACTCCCTCCAGCGCGCTCAAATCAACGGCACGGGTGGCCCGATAGCCCGTCAATAGGGGATACCCCTTGATGTCGCGGATGATGCCACTGGCGTCACGTTTCGTAAGGGGCGCGATGCGGAAAGCCACGTCCTGTAGCACTTCAACCGCGATGCCACCGAGACCGAACATGATGACAGGGCCGAATTGGTGGTCCCGTGTCATTCCGACGATGACTTCAACACCGCCGCCCGGCGCCTGCGACTGCACCGTCACCCCATCAATCGCGGCGTTCGGCTCCGCCGTTTTGGCGCTCGCCACGATCTCCTCGAACGCGGCCCGCGCGGCGTCTGCATTTGCAATGCCAAGACGTACGCCGCCAACGTCGCTCTTGTGCGTTATCTCACGCGAGGAAACCTTCATGACGACTGGAAAACCAACAGTTTCCGCAGCTGAGGCGGCTTCGTCAGCGGACGAAGCCAGAGTCGGCATCGTTACGCTGATTCCCTGCTCTTGGAGAATCGCCTTCGATTCCTCCTCCGTCAGGATGAGCCGTCCCTCGGCCCGCGCGCGAGCCGCCGTCTCACCAAAAAGTGCGGACGCTGACACTGTCACAAACACACCCCCACCAGGTACTCCCCTATTGCGCTTTAATGCGCCAAACGCCCCACGGCCATACAGGCCGCAACGCACTTGCTAGTGTATACGAATCGACGCCTAAACGCGCCAATTTCCGTGTCACAGGCGCCCTACAACCGCGATACACCCACCAGCGTCGCGTTCACAATGAAACGGTGTGAATACGTCGTTGCCGGCGCGCATGTCACCAACGACAATGTTGGCTTATCCGAGTAATCGAAGACATCTACGTCCTCCGGCAAAACGACCGTCGTATCCGTGGCACGGTACAGAAATACGTCCCCGCCCGCCGTAACTATGATGTCCACAATCTCGCCGCGCCGCAGAAGGGGCGCAATTTCATCCAAGCGCGCGAATATTGATCCCTCACCCGCGAATGGTGAATTCACGTGACCGGACATGACCGAATTGCCGATCTCGCCCGGTGTTGCGGAACCGACGTGGAAACCCACAGCGTGGTCGGCCGTCTCCCACTCAGTTGTCTCACCATCCCACACGATGTTGAGGTCGATGATATTCGACTCCAGGTCGATAGCCGGAATGATGATGTGATGCGGCCGTGGCTCACGCCCGTACGTATCCATAAGTTCGTCTTCTGTGATTGCCTTGAAATTCCCCCGAATCGGCCCGAGCAGAGTGCCATCGTCTGCCCGTGACACATAATGGCTGTAGTCCTGCAGGATGCCATACTCGTCATAGAGTCCGCTGTCGTCCGCCTCGCCTGTCAGGGGACTATCGTTGTCGGTACGTGACTCCGGTGTTTCCGTCGCCGGCGCACTGCCGGGCCCGGATACGGTTGCCGCCACCGTTGGAGTTGACGTGGGTAGAGGAGCAGCAGTGGGCTTCGGTGTTGGCAGACCGCGAGATAGATCCTCCTGCGTGAGGCCAGTCTCGGCCTGCGTCACCCTCAATTCATCGAGGTTTGCCTCAGAATATGCCCCCAGAGAGAAATATCCGACCGAAAACAACACCAACAAGACTCCAATGGCAGCAATGAAGATGCCCAGCACGAGCATGGGGCGAACGAAGATAAGCGCCCAGAGTCCGATGAAACGATCCATTGTTTGCTCTCTGCCTCTAGCCGAGTATCTCCGCAATCCTCTCATCGAGGACCGCGCCGTTCACCACGCCCGCCCATCGTGTATGCACCGTGCCGTCCGGCTCGATGAAGAACGTCACCGGCAACCCGCCAACGCCATAGTCAATCGTTGCTTGCCCGTCCGGATCCGTCACCATCACGTAGCCGTCGCCGACGGGCACGTTGAACTCCTCGATGAAAGCGAGCGCATCTTCATTCGTATCCTGGATCGCCACGCCGATGAAGACGACTCCATCATCCGTGTATTGCTCATGGGCCTCCACAAGATGTGGCATCTCAACGCGACACGGTGCGCACCATGACGCCCAGAAATTTACGACAATCGGCGACCCCTCGAAATCGGACAGGCTCACATCACCCGCGCCGTTCAGCTGCGAAAGCGTGAACGATGGCGCCGCAATGCTCGTTCGCGTTGTCGTATCCATCGGCATCGTCTCGCGCGTCAGCAGGCTGTACGCCAACAGCCCGATGAATGCTGCCATCACGATCACCGCCACGCTGACAACTACAATCCCTGGCCGCCGCTGCTCGAGCACTACTGAGTCGAATCCCGGGGCAGATGCCGCAGCATCGCCCTCGCCGTCGGCTACAAAATCAGCGTCGTCTCGTGAGTCTCGATCATCGTCGACCATAAGCTATCCCCGCTCCTATAAGTATAACCTGCATAATCCAGGCGGCTTCGTTGTCGCTCCTAACACCCAAGCTGGAACGCGGAATACTAACCAGAATCACAGCCCAAGGTGATCGCGAACCTTAAAATCCTTTACCCCACCCCCGCGTGGTGCCACAATATGGCATCAATCGGGATGGTGGGCATTATGATGCCCACTCCCGGGAACAAACGACGGAGGGGGTCGTTACACGATGTTCATGCCGCTTGATGGTGTTCGCATTATTGATCTGACGCATTACACTGCCGGGCCGTACGGCACGCGAATCCTTGGCGACTACGGCGCAGATGTCATTAAGATCGAGAGGCCGGGCGGAGGAGACCCAGCACGCCGTATCGGCCCTTTCTACCATGATGAGCCGGACCTTGAGAAGAGCGGCCTGTTTCTCTTCCTGAACACCAACAAGCGTTCAATTACCCTCGACTTCAAGACTGAGAAGGGCAAGCAGATCATCAAGGAGCTCGTCAAGGACGCCGATATCCTCATCGAGAACTTTCCGCCGGACGTTATGCCCTCCGCCGGCCTCGGCTACGAAGAGCTCAGCCAGATCAATCCCCGCCTTGTCATGACCTCCATCAGCAACTTTGGCAAGACCGGCCCTTATAAGGATTGGGTTGGGCTTGATTTGACTCTCTATGCCATGGGCGGCAACATGTGGGGCTCCGGCGATCCTGACCTTGAACCGCTCAAGACGGCCGGCCGCATGGCCAGTTTCCACGTTGGCTATGCCGCAGCCCTTGCCAGCGCCCTCGGCCTCACCAACGCCGAACTGAGAGGGCAGGGCGAGAACATCGATGTTAGCTACTTTGAGGTCACGCTCCAGTCCATCGACGGCCGCATGCAGAAACTGCTCGGCTACCAGTACAACAACCAGGTGCCGATGCGTGTCTCTCCGGGCGCCAGCCTTGGATTGGGCAGCGGCATCTACCCATGTCTGGACGGAATGTTCATGACGACGGCCGGCGCCGCCCAGTTTCCCAACATGGCGCGCATGGTCGGCGTGGAGGAAATCCTGACCCAGCCCGGCTGGGACACCGTCGCCGCGCGTTCACGCCCGGAGGCCGCCGAAGAGTGGGAAGCAACCCTCATCCCGTGGATGCTGGAGCGCACTACCAAGGAAGTACAACGTGCCTGCATGGAGTACGGAGTGCTCGGCGGCCCTGTTAATACCATCGAAAACCTCATGAACGACGAGGACTTTGACGCGCGCGGCTTCTGGCAGACCATCGACCACCCCGCCACCGGCCCGCTCACGTACCCGGGCTTCAACTCACGAATTCACTTCGAGGATGGTGAGCGACCAGTCCGCCGGCGCGCCCCGCTGCTTGGCGAACACACCGTCGAGATTCTCAAGGAAATCGGCATCGAGGGCGAGGAGGTATCCCTCCTCCGCTCCGAAGGCGTCATCTAGGCACATCACCAAATAATGACGCCGAAGGCTAAAGGAGCATGACAATGACGACGACAGACCGCCGAGACATGACCGGTACGCCCGTCCCCGGCACGGGAAAGCTGCCGCTTGAGGGTCTTCGCATCCTTGATATCACCGTCGTGTGGGCCGGACCGTACGGCACCATGCACCTGGCCGACTGGGGCGCGGAGGTCATCCGCATCGAGTCCATCAAGCACTTTGCGACGAGCACACGCGGCCAGATGGCCCGCCCGCCGCTGGAGTTCGTGCGTCTCCGCAATACCGGCATGGGCTATGTCGATGATGATCCGGGCGAACGCCCCTGGAACCGCCAGGCCATCTTCAACACGCACTCCCGTAACAAGCTCTCCGTCACCATGGATCTCTCGAGCCCGGAAGGGCAGGAAGCACTGGAGCGACTCGTTGCGCAGGCTGATGGCTTCCTGGAGAACAACGTCGCTATCTCCATGGAGCGATTTGGCATCACGTGGGAGCGCCTCTCCGCCATCAACCCGCGCCTCATCATGGTGCGGATGCCCGCCTTTGGCATCGAAGGGCCGTACAAGAATTACCGCACGTGGGGCAACCATATGGAGGCCCTCGCAGGTCATCCACTGCTCCGCTCTTACCCGGATGAAGATCCGTCCCGGGGCCCCAGCGGCGTCCCCAGTGACGCGGCGGGAGGAGTTGGCGGCGCGCTCGCTTTCATCATGGGCTTGCGCCACCGCAACAAGACCGGCAAGGGCATCCTCATCGAGGCCCCCACTGCAGAGAACTTCGTCCCCTTCCTCGGCGATTTCGTTATGGACTACTCCATGAACGGCCGCGTCTATACGCAGCTCGGCAACGGCCACCCGTTCTTGGCGCCCCACAACGTCTACAGATGTGCCGGTGATGAGCGGTGGATCACCATCGCCTGCCGGTCGGACGCCGAGTTCAGAACTCTGTGCCAGATCATGGGCGAGCCCGGCCTTGCCGATGATCCGCGCTTCGCCGATACTCTGAGCCGCTATCAGAACCGTCGCGCACTAGATGAGGCGATATCCCGGTGGACAGCGGAGCAGGACGCCCGGGAAACCATGAATCGCCTGCAAGCAGCCGGCGTCCCGGCCGGCATGGTCCTGGATGAGAGCGATGTCCATGCGGACCCCCACGTCGCTGAGCGCAACTTCTTCCAGGAAGTCACCCATCCCGAGGCTGGCACCCACAAGAACCCGACAACAGGCTTCAAGCTCCAGAACACACCCTACGAGATCCGCCGCCACGCCGTCATGCTCGGTCAGGACAACGAATACGTCTACAAGAACGTTATGGGCTATTCAGACGAGGAATACCAGAAGTTTATCGACATGGGCCACGTCGGCATGGACTACGACCCGGACGTACAGTAAAGTTCGCAGGCAGGCTAAAAGGGGACGCGTGCGCGGACGCGCCCCCTCTCTTTCGCGCCCCTTAGTCATTCTCGCGAAAGCAGGAATTTGCACGTCCCTACTCCTCCAGCTACGCGCGATCCAGCTCACATGCATTAGATCAATTAATCCCCCAAATACTATATTGTTATATAGGTGGATACTGTCAGTTGGTTGCGGCGTCATCCCTTGACCTCGGCCACGTAAGCATGAACTACGACCCGGACGTGGCGTAGGGAGGTAGACAATGGACGCGAATGTTCTCACACTAGACGAGCTTTTTGGCCATAACGTCTCATATCGCATTCCGGTATTTCAAAGGCCATACGCATGGACTGAAGAGGGTCAGTGGCTTCCCCTCTGGGATGACGTAAGGGATAAGGCTCTAGAGCTAATCAAGAATCCAAATGCGGAAGTCCCGGCTCATTTCATGGGAGCAATCATCCTTCAGTCCCAGCATGATCCCCGATCTGGTCCGAAAGTGGATCGGCACATCGTTGTAGATGGGCAACAAAGACTCACGACATTGCAGATATTGATTCGAGCCGTACAGCAGTGCTTTCGTAACCACGCAGACAACACTAGGGCCAATGAGCTTCAACTTTGGACAGAGAACGAAGAGAAGGCTTGGGATGGGAATGCGGAGAATCAGACAAAGGTTCGCCAGTCAAATGTGAGTGACAGGACTTCATTCCAGAACGTAATTCGAGAGGGGGCGGGGACGTCTACAACAAGACGTATCGATGAGGGATTCAACTATTTCCTGGCTAGAGTCACTGATTGGTTAGATGAGATTCCCTCGGAACGGGATAAACGATCAGAATCCTTGAAGAACACGCTGCGCGACTACATGAAGTTGGCCACTGTCGATCTTGACACCAACGAGAAACCTCATTTCATATTCGCTGTGCTAAATGCCAGAGCTGAACCGCTTTTGGCATCAGACCACATCAAGAACGAGATTATGTTTCGAGCAGATGTAGTTGACGAAGAACAGCAGGCTCGTGATTTGTGGGGATTCTTTGACAACAATCAGTGGTGGCGTAAAGGTACTAAGGAAGGCAGGTTAACCAGAATCCACTTGGATCGATTCCTGAACTATTGGACCGCAGTCAAAACAGAAATGCTAAACAGGGGTACCGGCGCCGACGTAACTGCAGAGAGAGTCTACAACAGTTTCAAACGTGTGGTAGATGCCCATGCCGGTGATGTAAGAGAACTTGCTGCCGATATCCGTAAGGCCGGACAGATTTATATGGACATGGAAGAGGCTAGGCAGCCAGGCATTGAGGTGTTCCTTAGCAGGCTCAAGACCTTGGAATTGGGGGTCGTGGTGCCCCTCCTCTTGTGGCTCTACACAGAGGATGTATCCGATGCTGAGAGAACGCGTTCAATCCAGGCCCTTGAGAGCTACCTAGTAAGGAGAATGCTCTGTGGCCAGCAATCCCAAGGCTTGAACAGACTCTTCTTCGAACTTCAAGGCAAGCTCTGCCACGAAGAATACAGTTCTGTGTCCGAAGTAGTTGTCGGCTTTCTAAGAGACCAGACAGCCGAGAATCGAACGTGGCCCAAGGACCTGCAAGTCATTGAGAGTGTTATAGGTCATCCCATGAAAGGTACTGCTGGCCGTCAAGCTATGGTGCTGAAGGCTATTGAGCAACATGTTCGTACAAACATGACTGAACCGCTCGGCGATGGCAGTCTGTCTCTGGAGCACATCATGCCTACCTCGTGGCAGCGCAACTGGCCGCTATCATCTGATCTAGCCACAAACGAGGAGGGAATCTCTCAAAGAGAGAATGCTGTCAAAGAGATTGGCAACCTAACACTGGCTACACAAAAATTGAATTCTGCTCTGTCGAATGAAGCTTGGGGAAGCAAGCGGGAGACGCTGAGACAGCATACTACGCTTCGCCTAAACATTGAACTGCTAGACATGGCAGGCGAGGAATGGGACGAGGACGCCATAAGCCAACGTAGCGGATGGATGGCTAAGAAAATCTTGGAGATCTGGCCCTACGCCGACAAGCTATAAGCCCCTCTACAACTTGCTCGCCAGCTCCTCCATGTGGCCTGTGACCAGGAAAACGACGCGCTCTGCGATGTTGGTTGTCCGGTCGGCGATCCGTTCGAGGTTGTGCGTTGCCCACAGTAGGTATGTTGCCTCCTGGATGCGAGACGGATTCTCCAGCATGGTTTGGAGCAGTGAATGGTAGGACAAGTCCTGCATCGCATCCACTTCGTCGTCTTCCTCGCAGATCTTCCGTGCCGTGTCCGCGTCATGATCCACCAAGGCTGAAAGCACGCGCCGCAACATGTCGCGGCATTTATCCGCCATCCGCGGCAGGGTGCCCAGTGGCCGGATAGTGCTGTCCGCCCCAATCATCTGCGCGATGCGCCCGTTCCCCTCCGCGTGATCCGCCATCCGCTCAAGATCGACGATGACGTTGAGAACCGAAACCAATACGCGCAGGTCGCTGGCCATGGGCTGTTGTGTCGCAATTAGCCGGATGGCCTTCTCTTCAATCTCGAACCGCGTCGAGTCGATGCGCTCGTCCTCTGCGACCACCTGCTGCGCAAGATTGGCGTCTCGGTTGAGAAGCGCCTCCGTTGAACGCTCGATGGCCCTATCCACCATCGAGCCCATCGCTATCACGTCATCCTGCACTTCCTGCAGAAGCCGATCGAAGTCTTGCCTGGTCGGGTGCCGTTCCATTGCCATTGTCGTTCCCTCTTTTCGTTCTGGGCTACTGCCGCCTCCGTGCGCCGCCCGACTAACTGAAACGGCCCGTGATGTAGTCCTCCGTCGTCTTCTCCTTCGGCGTCGTGAAAATCTCCGTTGTCGGACCGAACTCAACGAGTAGGCCGGCCCGGTCCTCCTCCATATGCATGAATGCAGTCATCTCAGACACGCGAGCTGCCTGCTGCATGTTGTGGGTAACGACAAGGATCGTATACTCATGTCCCAACTCTTGCATGAGCTCCTCGATGCGCAGTGTCGACGCCGGATCCAGCGCTGAACAGGGCTCATCCATCAAGATAACGTCCGGCTCCACCGCCAGCGTCCGCGCGATGCACAACCGTTGCTGCTGGCCCCCGGAAAGCTCATTTCCTTCCTGGTTAAGCTTGTCCTTCACCTCGTCCCATAGCGCCGCTTGTGTCAGGCACCGCTCGACAATCTCGTCCAACTCAGCCCGATTCCGAACCCCGCGCCGCCTGGGGCCGTAGGTGATGTTCTCGTAGATGGACATCGGCAACGGATTCGGCCGCTGGAATACCATCCCCACGACGCGCCGCAGTTCGGTCACATCCACGCGCCGATCATAGATTGGCACGCCGGCCATCTCCACAGATCCCTCAACACGCACTCCGGGAATCAGATCGTTCATCCGATTGAAGCTGCGCAGGAAGGAACTCTTGCCGCAGCCCGACGCGCCGATGATTGCCGTCACCGTTCGTTCCGGGATCTCTACCGTGATGTCCTTCAGCGCTCTGAACTCGCCGTAATACAGCGACATATTCTGTGTGCTGAGCGAGACAGGCCGTTCCGCCACGGGCACGCGGTCAGAAACCTGCTCAGGTAATGCCAACCTGCCAGGTGACCTTTCTCTATCCCGAGATCCCTCTAAGCTCACCACGGTGGTCATGATAGACGCACGGCGCGTCTCACCGCCACCGGGATTTTCCGTAACGCCGTTCGTCATGTCAGCTCTCGTTTCCGTCTCCCCTTACCCGAATCTCCCCGTGATATAGTCCTCCGTCGCCTTCCGCTTCGGCATCGAGAAGATTTCTCCCGTTTCCCCAAACTCAACCACATATCCGCTGCGCTCATCGTCGACAGTCATGAACGTTGTGTAATCGGAGACGCGCGCCGCCTGCTGCATATTGTGAGTTACCAAGGCGATGGTGTAATTCGGAGCCAACTCTCGCATCAACTCCTCAATCGCCAGCGTCGCGATGGGATCGAGCGCCGAACACGGCTCATCCATCAAGATGATCTCCGGGTCCAGCGCCAGCGTCCGTGCGATGCACAGCCTCTGCTGCTGGCCGCCGGAGAGCTGGTAGGCCGACTGCTTTAGCCTGTCCTTCACCTCATCCCACAAGGCAGCCTGTCGCAGGCACCGCTCCACCAGCGCGCCCATATCGCCCCTGTATCCGGCGAGTTTTGGTCCAAACGCGACGTTGTCATAGATTGATTTCGGGAACGGGTTGGGCTTCTGGAATACCATCCCGATGCGGAACCGAATCTCTGTCGGGTCCGCATCCTCCGCGTACACGTTCTCTCCATCGAACATAATCTGACCCTCCACACGAGCGGTGCGGATCAGGTCGTTCATCCGATTCATGCAGCGCAGGAGTGAACTCTTGCCGCAGCCGGAAGGCCCGATGAATGCCGTGATCTTCCGCGGCGGAATGTCCAGGTTCACGTCCTTGAGCGCCTGAAATCCACCGTAGAAGAGATTCAACCCGCGCACTGAAAGGGCAGGTGGCGCGGAAATCGCTGTCGCAGTTGCCATATATGTAACTCTCTCCCTGCCTGCCTTATTCTTCCGACCGGCGCTGGAACCTGTCCCGCAACAGGATCGCCGTCGCGTTCATGGTCAGCAGCACAAGCAGCAGGATGATGATTGCCGCCGCTGTCACGTGCTGCCAGTCCAGCTGCGGGCGTGACACCCAGTTGAAGATCTGAATCGGAAGCACCGTGAATCGCTCGAACGGATGCCCGGGCGTGAACGTAACGAAGACGAGTCCGGAGATGGCGAGCAGCGGCGCCGCCTCACCGATTGCGCGTGACATTGCAAGGATTGTGCCCGTCAAAATCCCTGGCAGAGCGGACGGCAGGATTACGTGCCTCACCGTCTGCCACCGCGTTGCTCCAAGCGCCAGTGAACCCTGTCGATAGCTGTCAGGCACAGCCCGGATGGCCTCGCGGCCTGCAACGATCAGCAGCGGCAGCACCAGCAGCGTGAGCGTCAGCGCGCCGGCCAAGATGACCCGATCCAGGTTCAGCAGGAACACGAATACCGCCAAACCCAGCAGCCCGTACACGATGGACGGCACGCCTGCCAGGTTTGAGATATTCAGCTCGATAAACTGCGTCAGCCGGTTGCGGGGCGCGTATTCCTCAAGATAGATCGCCGTCGCCGTTCCGATGGGGAACGTGAACAGCGCCGTCAGGCCTCCGACCCACAGCGTCCCGAATAAGGCAGAGCGCAATCCAGCGTCGGGCGGTCGGCGTGAAGGATACGTCGACAGGAAATCCCAGTCGATCCATGAAAGCCCGTCGATGAGAACATCGATGATGAGCGCCGCTAACGTCGCAAGGCCCACGAGCGTCGACGCAAGGAACAGCATGACCGCGGCATTACCAATAAGGCGGCGTCCGCGCAGGCTTCGGTGAAATTGCTCAGCGCTGACGCTGCGAACACCGTTGGGAGTCGTTGATTCCATGATCCTGCGCCCCTAATACGCCTGCCGCCAGCGCCGAACCACCAAGTGGCCAAGGACGTTCATGGCGAGCGTCATCACGAACAGCAGCAGCGCCACTGCGAATATCGTGTAGTAGATCGTCGTCCCCTGAGGGGTCTCGCCGAATCCCACCTGCACGATGTAGGCCGTCATTGTCTGGATGCTCTCCCGCGGATCAATCGTGAGACGAGGAGTCGCGCCCGCTGCTATGGTCACCAGCATCGTCTCGCCGATGGCCCGTGAAAGCCCGAGGATTATTGCGGCCACGATGCCGGATAGCGCCGCCGGCGTTACCACCCGCGTCGCCACCTCAAACCGTGTTGCCCCCAGCGCATACGCCGCCTCACGCAGTGAGCGAGGGACGGCCAACATCGCATCCTCCGACAAGGAAGACACTATTGGGATAATCATCACGCCCATCACCAGCCCCGCGCTCAACGCGTTGAAGATGATCATGTCCGGGAACAGGAACGTCTGCAGCAGGGGCGTCACGAACGTCAACGCGAAATAGCCGTAAACGACCGTCGGAATGCCTGCCAGGATCTCGAGCATCGGCTTCACGACGCGCCGAAGCCGGTCCGGCGCATACTCACTCAAGAAGATAGCCGTGAAAAGTCCCACTGGCGCCGCTACCAGGATTGCTATCGCGGCGACCAGTACTGTGCCCGCCACCAACGGTAGTACGCCGAACAGCGAGGGCTGGAATCGCGGAGTCCATTTGGTACCCGTAAGGAATTCGATAACTGAGACTTCCTGGAAGAACCGGAAGCTCTCATTTACCAGGACGAAGACAATTCCTAAGGTCGTGGCGATCGAGACAACCGTGGCCGCGAGAAGCAACATGTGGATCAGGGTCTCGGTACCGCGCTCTGCCCGTTTGCCGGACAGTAGGCGTTTCTCCAGGTTCTCCTTTGAAACGCGAGACGCGGAAAATGACGCTTCAGCCAAAAATGTAATCCTTCCCCAATTGCCCCTAAAGCCCCCGCACACAAGAATGCCCCACGCAGATTAAGTGAGGGTTAAGAAGCCTCGTCATTCCCGCTAAGGATGGTATCCATCGCGTACCCCCTCTATCTGTGGGAGAGGGTTAGTGCTTGCCCAGTATTTGATCCGGGGGTGAGGGCAGCTCGTCAAAGGCTACTCCGGCTAAACCACCGCCCCCTCGGACACCGGTATCCCCAACTCCTCCAACAGTGCAAGCACCCGCGTCCGTATCGTGTCACGGATTTCACGAACCTCATGCGCCGGCCGTCCCTCGGGATCAGGCAGCCCCCAATCCTCCGCGTCGAATATCGCGGCGGGGCAGGCGTCATCAACGTTGCATCCCATGGTGATGACACGGTCGGCCCCCTCCAGCATCTCCTCAGTCACGACTTGCGGAGTGGCGTCTCCCAGGTCCAGCCCAATCTCTCGCATCGCATCTACCACTTCCGGATGCACGTGCTCCGCGGGCATTGTCCCGGCCGACATAGCGATGGCCTTCCCGTCGGAGAGGGTATTCAGCAGGGATGCCGCTATCTGGCTGCGGCCGGCATTGTGAACACATACAAACAGGACTTCCGGCCTCTCGACGCCGTTGCTGTTCGATTCAGTCATCTCGTCTGTCCTTCCGCACTCCCGAGCCTTACCCCTCATACTCCGCTGTTGTGGGAGGAGCAGTCACTGCTCCTCCCACAACACAACAAGAGTGTTATTTGTTTGATGCCTTGCTATGCCCCGGTGTATGCCTTGGCCAGCTTGCCCTTCTCCTCATCGTAGTTGGGCAGAGCCGTGTAGCCGACCTCCGGAACGAGCCGCGGCAGGTTGTCGAGGTAGTAGTCGACAAACAGCTTCAACTCAGGCCGCAGGCGCAGCTTGTTCACGTCCACGTAGATGAAGATCGGGCGGGCCAGAGGCGCATAGCTGCCGTCCGCGACCGTCTCATCGCTTGGCGTGACACAACCGTTGCCGCCGTCAACCGCCACCAGCTTCAACTGGCTCGCGTTCTCAGCGTAGTAGGCGTACCCGAAGTAACCCAGGGAATTCCGGTCTCCTGCGATACCGCGTACCAGCACGTTGTCGTCAGAGGACGCGACGTAATTGGATCGAGAAACCCCCTCATCCCCATTCACCACGTCCGTGAAGTAGTCAAACGTGCCGGACTCCGTGTCCGGACCGTACAGGTTGATGGGCTCATTCGGAAATCCGGCGCGGACATCGTCCCATGAATCCACCGTGCTGTCCGGCTTCCAGATTTCATTGAGCTCGGCCACCGTCAGGCAGTTCACGAAGTCGTTCTGCGTGCTGACCATCACCGCCAGGCCGTCCAGCGCGACCGTCAACTCTACCCACTGGATGCCGTTCTCCGCTGCCGCAACCGCCTCCGTGTCCTTAATCGGGCGCGAAGCGTCGGAGATCTCCGTCTCACCCACAGTGAATCGCTTGAACCCGCCGCCGGTGCCGGACACGCCGACATTTACGCGGATGTTGTTGTAGTCGATGCCAAAGTCCTCGGCAACCGCCTCGGAGATCGGTGCAACCGTGCTGGACCCATCAATCTCAATAGTGCCTGACAGGCTCATCAGGTCAACGGGGTTGGACATGATCTGCAACGCAGTCGCCACCTTCAGCTTCTCAGGTTCGTAGGATGCAAGCGCTGTGTAACCCACCTCCGGAACCAGCACCGGCGCCTGGTCAAGGTAGAAGTTCACGAATGCCTGCAGCTCCGGGCGAGCCGCCAGCTTATCCGCGTCCACGTAGATGAAGATCGGGCGGGCCAGAGGCGCATAGCTGCCGTCTGCCACCGTCTCATCGCTCGGCGCAACACACCCGTTCCCGCCGTCAATGGACACCAGCTTCAGCTGGCCTGCATTTTCCGCGTAGTACGCGTAACCGAAGTAGCCCATTGAATTGCGGTCGCCTGCGATGCCGCGCACCAGCACGTTGTCATCTGACGAAGCAACGTAATTGGAGCGTGACACACCCTCGTCTCCATTCACCACGTCCGTGAAGTAGTCAAACGTGCCGGACTCCGTATCGGGTCCGTACAGGTTGATCGGCTCATTAGGGAAACTGGAGCGCACGTCGTCCCATGAATCCACGGTGCTGTCCGGCTTCCAGATCTCATTGAGCTCGGCCACTGTCAGGCAGTTTACAAAGTCGTTCTGCGTACTCACCATCACCGCCAGCCCGTCCAGGGCCACCGTCAGCGGGATGAAGTTGATTCCGTTGGCAACTGCTGCACCTGCCTCCGAGTCCTTGATCGGACGTGACGCATCGGAAATCTCGGTCTCACCAACCGTGAAGCGCTTGAAACCGCCTCCGGTGCCGGAGATACCAACGTTGACACGAACGTCTGGGTACTCTGCCAGGAATTCCTCGGCGACTGCCTCGGAGATCGGCGCAACCGTGCTGGACCCATCTATCTCAATAGTTCCTGAAAGCTGCGTTGTGCCGTCCGTTGTTGTTGGTGTTGAGACCTGTGATCCGCTCGATGTTGTCCCAGATGTTGACGGCGTCGCCGTCGGGTCATCCTCTCCACATGCCGCGCCCCCAAGCATGACCATCACTCCAAGGACGCCGACAAATATCAGTTGGCGCCACGTCTTTCCTAGCTGCATCTTTCCTCCTTACCGTCCTGCACTCTGTTTAGCCCAGTCTTCTCAAACGAGAGTAGGCAAGACGGATTAAGGAGTCGCCAACGGACGGTTAACATGGCATTAAGGTATCCTCGCTACCTGCCGATGCCCCCGCCTTAAGACATCTGCCCCCAGGACGGCCCCGCCTTAACGTCCACCACTAACGGCACGTCAAGCTCTGGTATAACTACTGGCATTACTTCATCAACAATAGCCGTTAGCGCATCCCGCTCATCCTCAGGCGTCTCGAACAGCAGCTCATCGTGAATCTGCAGCAGCATCTGCGTCCGCATCCCCGTGTCGTCGAGCCGTTCCTGCATTCTCAGCATCGCCAGCTTGATAATCTCAGCCGCCGTTCCTTGCACGGGCATGTTGATAGCCATTCGTTCTGCAGCTGCCCGAGCCTGCTGATTCGACGCTGTCACCTCGGGCAGGTATCGCCGTCGCCCCATCAACGTCTGCACGTAGCCGTTCTCCCGCGCCCCCGCGATAGTGTCATCCATATACTTCCGCACCTGCGGAAAACGCTCGAAATAGGCATCGATGAAGGCGTCCGCCTCCTTACGCTCGATCTCAAGCCGCGTCGACAGGCCGAACCCGCCCATGCCATAGACAATGCCGAAATTAACTGCCTTCGCGATACGTCGATGCTCAGATGTCACCTCGTCCGGCGGAATGCCGAGCACCTGCGACGCAGTTGATGAGTGGATATCCTCCCCCGCGAGAAAGGCGTCCTTTAACCCTGTGTCATCCGAAAGGTGTGCCAGCACCCGCAGCTCCACCTGCGAGTAATCCGCCGAAACCAGCAGCGCGCCGTCCCCCGCGATAAACGCCTCACGGATTCGCCGACCCGATTCCGTCCGCACTGGGATGTTCTGAAGATTTGGGTCTTGCGACGCGATCCGTCCCGTCGCGGAGCCCGTCTGATTGAAGCTCGTGTGAATCCGCCCCGTCCCCGTATAGACCTCCTTGGGGAGCGAATCTACATACGTGGAAACCAGCTTTGAGAGTTCGCGATACTCTAGGATTCGCTGCACGATGTGTCCATGCTCGTCCGCGTTCTTTGCCAGCCATTCCAGCACGGCGGCGTCCGTCGAATAGCCGGTCTGCGTCCGCCGCCGCGCCGGCAGTCCCAACTTCTCGAAAAGTACCTCCCCAAGCTGCTTTGGGGAATTAAGGTTGAAGACGAGAGGCTCGTCCATCCCCGCCGCCGCTCCGGACTCGTCGTAGATCTCCTGCGTCATCTGATTGAGATTCCCGTGCATCTCTTCAGACATCCGCGCCAACAGGTCCGTGTCCAGCCGCACGCCGTTTCGTTCCATTGTTGAGAGCACCGGTACGAGTGGCATCTCAAGACCCTCGAACAACGCCTCTGCGCTTTGTTCCTTCAGGATAGGCGCCCACGACTCCATCATCTGGAGCGTATAGTCGGCCGCTGAGCACGCATACCGCATGGCCGTCTCACCGTCCAACGCATGGAACGGGACCGCCTTTGCACCGCGTCCCAACAGCTCCTCCCAGGTTGGCAACTCCTGACCGTACTCCGACAAGATAAGCGCCGGGAGGGCAGTGGACGGTTTGCCCAACATGTGCGCAGCCACGGACGTATCCCAGATCGGGTTGGCCATCGCGACTCCGGCGTTCTCCAGCGGCGGCAGCACCTCCCGCGCCACGTGCAACACGAGTGTCCGCGGTGTGTCCCCGGGTCCGCCGTCATTTAAAAAGTGGCCAAGCCGCTGCAAGAGTTCGCCGCCGGCCGCCAACGGCATACCCAAACCCTCTTGCATCAGCGGCATGTAGGCAGCCTGCCCTGCGGCCCATGACAGCCCAATCCCCGCCGGCGTCCCCTCCAACACCCGCGGCGACGTAGCGGGCGCGACGATCGAAACGTGCGCCGCCTCCGAAATCTCGGTAAGCAACGTATCCAGTTCATCCGCAGTAGAAATAGTCCGATATGACACGTCGGCCTCGACAGTCGCAACCGCCGGAGCCGCAACCTCCGCGTCCTGCTCGCCTATGTCGGGGATCCGATTCAACAGCGACGTGAACTCCATCTCACGGAAGAAGTCTACGAGACGCGAACGGTCGAAATTCTCCGTCCACTGCAGGTCATCCACGGTTTCTGATAGGTCAAGATTCGTGACGATCCGCGTAAGCTCCAACCCCTGCATCGCCGCCTCACGACCGTCGATTAGCCGCTGCCGCACCCGCTCCGGCGTCACGTCGTCGATATGTTCATACAGCTCGCCAATGGTTCCGTACTCCTGCAGCAGCGTCGTGGCCGTCTTGGCACCCACTCCCGCCACGCCTGGAATATTGTCAGAGGGATCACCTTGCAGTGCCTTCAAGTCGGGTATCTGTTCGGGCGTAAGCCCATACCGCTCCCGCACCGCGTCGGGGTCGAATAGGGACTCATTCCGCGCCCCTCGCTGATACAAGACGCTGACCGTCGGCGAGACCAACTGCATTGTGTCCTGGTCGCCCGTCACGATGATCGTCCGCAGTCCCTGCTCCGTCGCGCGTCGCGAGAAATGTCCCAGGACATCATCTGCTTCAAAGCCCTGCAACTCCACGATGGGAAGCCCGATCGTCTCCACCGCCTCCCGCACGCGTCCATATTGGGAGCGCATCTCATCCGGCATATGAGGCCGCTGAGCCTTGTACTCCTCGAACATCTCGTGGCGAAAAGTCGGGCCGGACATATCGAACGCGACCGCGGCATACGCCGGCCGCATCTGCCCCAATACCTTAAGTAAGGAAGCGGACACACCGAAAACGGCGTTGACAGCTTCTCCCGTCTGCGAAACGGACAAGTGTTGAATGGCGTGAAATGCCCGGTGGAACATCGCGTGGCCATCGAACAGCACAACCAGGCCGTCATCGATCCCACGCCCTCGGCCGCCCCTGTTTCCCGCCGACTGTGTCATCTAATTGAGCCTGACTCTACGTGGAGTGAAATAAACCTACGGCGCCGGGGCAGCGTCACGATCCTCAGGAAGCATCCACGCCCTCAGCGCCAGTGCCCGCGACCTGGCCCGATGAAGTTCCCCCAACGCCTCAATGATTGACCGGGCTTCCGGCCAATCCCCCATGTCCACCTGTGTCCGGAATGGATGGGTCGTGATGTGAAGCGGCAGCAACTCACCAGACGCCTCATGCACAGGAGCAACCGTTAGAGGATTCTCCGTTAGTGCCCGCCCCAAGCCGCCGAGACGCTCTGAGAGGACTTGCACGCGAGATTCAGCCTCCCCGAGCGCCGCCAACGCCTCCTCATAGCGTTCGTGCGGCGTCTTGGCCTCCTCGCCGCCCGGCGCAATGCGGCTCGTGCCAAATCTTTGTGGTTCGCGTCGTTGCATCATGATTCCGTCACCAGAGTAACGCACAGGTGGTGTCTGCGCCCGCGATCCAACGGGGCAGGCAGTTGACGATGCACCCACTTGCCCCATAATCGATAGGTAGGCGCGGAAAAGGCATTCCCTGGTATCAGGCAGCGAGGACGAAAGCAAATGACAAGATTGAGCAGGCCAGGGCTTTTGCTCGCCATCTGCCTTGCACTGCTCATCATCGCGGCGGCCTGCACCAATGACGACTCGACATCTACGGCTACTGCTGAGCCAACTGCAACCGGAGACGACGCAGGCGGCCAAAATGGAGACAGAGCTCGACCCACACCGACGGTGAATCCGCCGGTTCCCACCGTTCAGCCCGTTGGGACCGGTACTGTAGACACAATGTCAGTTAGCGGCAAGCCTGTTCCCGCCGCCGCCATGCGCGGAGGAACGCTTATCGCATCTGTCTGGCATTCAGAGCAGACTTTCAGCACGTGGGAGGATGATGGAGGCGCGTCATTCGTCATGATGCACCCCTTGCATAATCTCCTCCTGCAGCCTCGAACCTGGGGTGACACCGATGATTTTCAGCGACACCGTTTTCTCGAGGTCCATCCCGACCTGGCTCTGGGGTGGGAAATCTCCAGTGACGGATTCAACGTCACCGTCAACTTAAGGAGTGACGTTGTCTGGACAGACGGCACGCCATTAACGTGTGGGGACATTGCCTGGACTTATAATTCCATCCGAACCGGCAGAGGCCTTATTCGCAGCCCGAGGTCCGTTTACCTCGCCTCCGTTAGTCAGGTGCTCTGTGAGGACGATTACACAGTCCGATTCGTCCTCCGTGAACCCCAGGCTTCAATCATCGATGCGCTTGCACTTCCACACAACATCATTCGGCCCCAGCATATCTACGCCAATGACACTGCGGCCATGCGGGATCGTCTCCCCACTGTCACTACAGGGCCGTTTGTCGTTTCAGAGCACGTGCCGGGCGAGAGTATCACCTATCGGCGGAATGACACCTATTGGGATCAACCCTTTCCATTCCTGTCCGGTCTGCAATTCGTGGTCCTGGCCGAGTCTGCCTTGGCGACCGGACTCCGTTCAGGAACCATCGACGTGGGAAAGCCGTCGGGCTACGCCTATGAAGAAGCGGAAACCCTGGAAAGTGAATGTGATGACTGCCAGGTATGGCCCCGGGCATTGGCCATGGGGAACACACACCACATTATCCTCAACCACTCCAGGGAACCCTGGAATACTAGTGGCCTCAAAGAGGTAATTGCCCTCGCAATCGACAACACAAAGAACATCCGAAATGTGCATAACGGCTGGCATTTCCCGCCCACCGGTTGCGGCACGTATCCCTTCTCAACCTGGGCAATGCCGATTGATCGTTGCACGGATATTCCCGGCTTTGGCGATTTCTCCACAAAATCTTCGCCGGCTGCGGACAAGGCGCAGGCCAGAGAAATCCTCACCGACCTTGGCTACTCGCCGGGTGAGTTGTCCATCTCCATCTTATTTAGCGAAACAACTGAGCAGGATGTACCTGCCGTCATCTCCGATTTTCAGGAAATCGGCATAAACGCTGCTGCTGTCGTCCTCAACGAACGAGACTTCCTTGCCCGTATCTCCGAAGGGGACTTCGAAGCGGCCGTTCATTCTGAATGGGCCATCAGCGATGCTCTGGACATCCTGCTTCTGGGACACTTTTATACAGATGGTCGTGACAACTTTGGGCAATTCAGCAGTCCGGAACTCGATGACCTCATCGACGAAATGGGCGCCACCGCGGACCTCACCAACCGACGGGAACTTGCGTGGGATGCACTGGAACTGGCGCTCGAACAACAGGCAAAGATTGTTGTATCCCACGGCGTCCTCGTGCCTATCTACAGTGATCGGGTTCATGGAATCATGCCGGGACTTGACTTCCAGGCTGAACACGGCCCTCAACTCCGTTACGATCACGCCTGGTTGGCACGCTGATCAACCGCAGACCCCCGTCCTCAACCATCCTCATTCCCCCCCACCCTTGTACTACTAGGATTGACATACCTATAGCTGCTGTCATAATCGATAAATCTAACTAGGTTCTTAGGGAGGAAGGGAGACCTCATGAGCAGATGGACACTGCTCCTTGTCGGGCTTATCGCCACTCTCGCGCTGCTTGCCGCAGCGTGTGGAACGGCTGAGGAAGACGACGAGGAGACACCTGGGCCGGCGGAGCCCACCGCTACGCCGCTTTTGATTACAGGGAGCTCGCCAACGGCGGTTCCCGATGATATGGACGACAGCACGGACGACATGGATGACGACATGACGGACGAAAACGTTTCCGTCAGCGGTATCCCGCTTGACCCGGATGCAGTCTATGGCGGCACTCTCAAGCTCGCCTATAGGTCCAACAACCCGTTGAACCCGTGGGAAGAGGCGGCCGGGCCCGCATTCGATGTTGGGCACCTGCTCAACAACATGCTGATCAAGCCCCGGACGTGGGGAACCGAAGACGATTTCAGGAACAACGCGTTCTTTGAGCTGCATCCTGATATGGCCAGCAGCTGGGAACAGTCTGAAGATGGCCTCGCGTGGTCATTCAACCTCCGCGATGGCATTGAGTGGTCCGACGGCGTGCCTTTGACGTGTAATGACGTGAAGTGGTCGTTCGACACAATCCGGCTTTCAAACGATGCCGGACTCCTCCGCAGCCCGCGGAAGACCCACTACCTAGCCATCGATAGCATCGTTTGCGCAGACGATCTGACCGTGGTTTTCAACCTTCGGTGGGCGAAGCCCGCCGTCTTGGAAGTCATTGGGCAGCCGTACAACATCATCTTCCCGTCCCACATCTACCAGACTGAATTCCTGGAGACCGGCAAGCTGGACTCCATGCGGGAAGAGCCCTCCAAGGCCACCACAGGAGCGTTCAGGGTGGTTGAGTACATCCCGGGCGAGGGATATACGTTTGAGAAGAACGAAGATTACTGGGACGCGCCGCTCCCCTACGTGGACAGCGTGGAAATGATCTTCCTCTCCCGCTCCAACATTCCGCCCGCCCTCCGCACAGGAGCCGTCCACGTTGGTGATTCACACGGCTACACCGGTGGACAGGCGCTTACGCTGATTCAGGAGGCAGATGAAGAGGTCTTCAAGATCTACGATCGCGTCATTGCATCCTCATTCAGCCCCGCGCTCTTCCTTAACAAGAATCGCGAGCCCTGGAATGACCCGGCCGTGAATACCGCATTCGCGCTGGCAATTGGCAACCAGAACTACGTCACCACCGTCCAGAACGATCTCTTCGTTCTGCCGACGGGCTGCGGCTTTTACCCCACCAGTGAGTGGGCCATGCCCGCAGAGCGCTGCGCGGCCATCCCTGGCTACGCGGATGTCTTCGGCGACACACCCGAAGAGCGTATCGCTCAGTCTGCCAGGGACAAGGAACGCGCCAAGCAGATCCTTGTAGAAGCCGGTTACACTGGCGAGAACGCGCTCAACCTGAACATGGTCGTGTGGGGCGTGATCCGGGCGGACGGCCCAGCCATCCAGCTGGACTTGCAGGAAGTCGGCGTGAACGTGGAAATTGTCGAGTTCGACTCCACGACCACGTACACCAAGTGGTCCAATGCGGACTTCGACGTGGGAGTGCACAGCTTCTGGATCGCCGGAATCGACCCGGACGTGACCCTGTACGAGCACTTCTACACAGGTTCGGATCGCAACTACAACCGCTACAGCAATCCTGAGTTTGATAACCTCGTCAACACGATGAGTCGAACCCTGGACAAGGAAGAGCGGAAGGAGCTTGCGTGGCAGGCCATGGAACTCGCGTTGACTGACGTGGGTAAGGTCGTGATCTCGCACGGTTCCTACTATCCCATGGTCAGCGCCAACCTCCGCGGCTACATGCCTGCACCCAACTACCTCGCAGGCTACGGCCCGCAGAAGCGCTACTCCCATGTCTGGATTAACGAGTAATCCAAAGGACGCCTGACACTTCTGAAAACGGCCAAGTGCCGATTCCGAAGAGGAATAATGCCCCTGCCGAACCGGCAGGGGCATTATTCCTTTTTGAAATACCTAGTATTGCAAGGGTTGACACTAGCTAAGCGCACGTCATAATGACACAATCGCCCGATTGGAAAAGGGAGGGGGAGAGTATGAGCAGATGGACAATGCTCCTTGTCGGTTTGGTCGCCACGCTTGCGTTGCTCGCAGCGGCCTGTGGTACGGCCGAAGAAGAAGACGAGGACACATCCGAACCGGCGGAACCTACCGCGACCGCGATCGTCATTACGGGGAGTTCGCCAACGGCGGTTCCAGACGACATGGACGATGAGGACATGGACGATGACGACGATATGATGGATGAAAACGTCTCCGTCAGCGGCATCCCACTTGATCCGGATGCCAGGCGCGGCGGCGTTCTCCAGACGTCATATACGTCTCACAGCCCGAGCTTCGTTCCGTGGGAGTCAGCAGCGGGACATTCATTCCCTGTTGCTCACTTGCTGAATAACATGCTCATCAAGCCACGAACATGGGGCGATCGGGACGACTTTAGGAACCAGGTCTACTTCGAGTTGCATCCTGACCTCGCCGAGAGTTGGGAACAGTCAGAAGATGGAAGGGCCTACACCTTTGTTCTGCGTGACGGTGTGAATTGGTCCGATGGCGTCCCGGTCACGTGCAATGACATCAAGTGGTCGTTTGACACGATCAGGCTCCAGCAGGACGCAGGACTGCCGACCAGCCCGCGCAAGACCCACTACCTGGCCATCGACTCCATCACATGCCCGGATGACGCGACCGTGGTCTTCAACCTCAGGTGGGCGAAGCCGGCCATGATTGAAGTCATCGGCCAGCCATACAACGTCATCTTCCCAGCGCACATCTACCAGACTGAATTCCTGGAGACAGGCTCGCTGCAGTCCTTCCGGGAGGAGCCCTCCAAGGCAACTACCGGCGCATATACGCTCGCCAGGTACATTGCTGGTGAGATATTCGTCTTCGAGCGTAACGATGACTACTGGGATCAGCCGCTCCCCTACCTTGATGGTGTTGAGATGCGGTTCCTTGGCCCAGGCTCCTCCCAGATCCCGCCGGCGCTGCGCGCAGGCCGACTGGACATTGGCAGCACCACTGGGTACACGGGAGGTCAGGCAGACACGCTTCTCGCAGAGTGCACGGAAGTATGCCAGTTCTGGAACGACCGTGTCATCGCATCCTCGTTCAGCCCTGCCCTCTTCATCAACAAGGAGCGGGAAGGCTGGATGTCGGATCAGAGGATCCATGAAGCCTTTGCGTTGGCCGTTGACAACCAGAAGTACATCACGACGGTTCGCAACGACTGGTACGAGCTCCCGGTGGGCTGCGGATTCTATCCGACCTCGCCGTGGGCCATGCCCAAGGATCGCTGCGGTCAGATCATCGGATTCGCGGATGTTGTTGGCGAGACGACTGAAGAGCGTGCCGCAGCGGCTGCCGCCGACAAGGATCGTGCGCGGGCCCTGCTGGCCGATGCCGGCTACACCGCTGACAATCCTCTTGAGGTGACGTGGACCGTCTGGGCGCCCATCCAGGGCGACATCCCGGCATTCCAGAGCGACCTTGAGGAGATCGGTGTGCGAGTGGAGACAGACGTCCAAGAGTCAGCGACCGCCTACGGCAACTGGGCGACAGCCAACTTCGACTTCGGCCTCCACAGCTTCTGGATCGCGGGAATCGACCCGGACGTGACGCTGTACGAGCACTTCTACACGGGTTCAGACCGCAACTACAACCGCTACAGCAACCCTGAGTTCGACAATCTGGTCAACCAGATGAGCCGGACATTGGACATTGAGACGCGCAAGGAGCTTGCCTGGGACGCGATGGAGATGGCGTTGACTGACGTCGCCAAGATCGTCGTCTCTCACAGTTCCTACGTTGCAGCGGTCAACAAGGACGTCCGCGGCTACATGCCGGCCCTCAACTACCTCGCCGGCTACGGCCCGGTCTACCGCTACGCCCACGTCTGGCTTGATCGGTAAGCCATACCGCTGAGCCGCGTGGCGCGGACGACAAGTCCGAAACCACAAGAGGGCCCCGATGCACCAGCATCGGGGCCCTCTGCTCTTAAGTCCCCGCATCTCGCCACTTCTTCATACCCGCGAAAGCAAGAATCTTGCACTCAATTGCCCAACCAGATCCGGAAACGTCATCTCTCTCACAAATCATCCTCTCTGTAATACCTAGTATTACAAGGGTTGACACTAGCTAGGCGCACGTCATAATTGCCTAATCGCGTCTTACCGTTGGGAGGAGAAACACTATGAGCAGATGGACCTTGCTCCTTGTTGGTTTGGTGGCCACGCTTGCGCTGCTTGCGGCTGCGTGTGGTCCGGGCGAAGAGGACGAAGACACGCCCGAACCGGAAGAACCCACCGCGACGGCTATCGTTATCACGGGGAGCGCGGCAGACACTCCGGAGCCCGAGACGAGCGATGACATGGACGACGATGACGATATGACGATGGATGAAAACGTCTCCGTCAGCGGCATCCCGCTCGATCCGGATGCCAAATACGGCGGCACTCTTCAAATCTCGTACACAAGCCACAGCCCGAGCTTCGTGCCTTGGGAATCGGCAGCCGGCCACTCATTTGAAGTGGCGCAAATGTTGAACAACATGCTGATCAAGTCGCGCACGTGGGGCACAGAGGAAGATTTCAATAACTTTGCCTACTTCGAGTTGCACCCTGACCTCGCCACGGATTGGGAGCAGTCCGACGACGGATTGGCGTACACCTTCAACCTGCGGGACGGCGTGGATTGGTCAGATGGGGTGCCGGTCACGTGTAACGACATCAAGTGGTCGTTTGACACGATCAGGCTTGCCCAGGACGCAGGTTTGAGCACGAGCCCACGAAAGACCCACTACCTGGCAGTCGACTCAATCGTTTGCCCGGATGATTTGACAGTGGTCTTCAACCTCCGGTGGGCGAAGCCGGCCATGATTGAAGTCATCGGCCAGCCATACAACGTCATCTTCCCGGCGCACATCTACCAGACTGAGTTCCTGGAGACCGGCGCACTGCGCTCATTCCAGGACGAACCCTCCCAGGTAACGACCGGCGCCTACAGGCTGGCTAACTACATTCCGGGTGAAGTATTCACCTTCGAGCGGAACCCTGACTACTGGGATCAGCCGCTCCCCTACCTTGATGGCGTTGAAATGCGATTCCTTGGCCCCGGCTCGTCCCAGATTCCACCGGCGCTGCGTGCAGGCCGTCTGCACATCGGCAGCCCCAACGGATACACCGGGGGACAGGCGGACACTCTCCTCCAGGAGTGCACAGAAACGTGCCAGTTCTGGCAGAACCGCATCATCGCCTCCTCCTTCAGCCCTGCCCTCTTCATCAACAAGGAGCGGGAAGGCTGGATGCAGGATCAGAGGATTCACGAGGCCTTCGCACTGGCGATTGACAACCAGGCATACATCACCACCGTTCGTAACGACTGGTACGAGCTCCCGGTAGGCTGCGGATTCTATCCGACATCCCCGTGGGCTATGCCGAAGGATCGCTGCGGCCAGATCACCGGATTCGCGGATGTTGTTGGCGAGACGACTGAAGAGCGAGCCGCTGCTGCCGCCGCCGATAAGGAGCGCGCACGGGAACTGCTGAAGGAAGCCGGCTACGACGAGATGAATCCGCTCACGGTTGACTTCACAGTGTGGTCCCCAATCCAGGGCGACGCTCCGCAGTTCATCAATGACCTCGCGGCCATTGGTGTCACGGCCGAGGCGGATGTGCAGGAGTCTGCTACCGCTTACGGGAACTGGGCGACAGCCAACTTCGACTTCGGAGTCCACAGTTTCTGGATCGCGGGAATCGACCCGGACGTAACCCTGTACGAGCACTTCTACACGGGT
>LXNJ01000511.1_pt1 | contig 27105 bp, 27 predicted proteins | sample 809081 | NCBI WGS metagenome assembly LXNJ01 (sample SAMN04870510, study PRJNA318959) | sponge metagenome | biome: sponge; feature: marine sponge reef; material: water | host: Petrosia ficiformis | place: Greece: Milos, Mediterranean Sea | collected 2013-05-29 | depth 5-7 m | reverse complement strand
CGCTCATCTATACGCTATGGAAGAATGAGGTCGTGTACGATCCGGATCGATACAAAAAAACAGCTCCGACAAAAACTGCCGAAGCTGCACCAGATCGTCAGTAGTAGACGTCTTTATAGTTTAAATGTATTAAATCGCAAATGAACGTGCGATTTAATACAGCACCTTTTATTTGCCTACCCTTGACGATTTCTCATTGGAGATATTCCTATCTTTGCACAAAGAATTTTGACTTATGAAATTTGGAGTTGTCGTTTTTCCTGGATCCAATTGTGACGAGGATATGGTATATGTACTACGTACCGTAAAGGGACAGGAAGTTGTGAAGCTTTGGCACAAGGATACAGATTTACAAAATGTTGATTTTGTGGTGCTTCCTGGTGGGTTTTCCTATGGAGACTATCTGCGTTCTGGAGCTATAGCTCGATTTAGTCCAATTATGAATGAGGTAATTTCTTTTGCAGAAAAAGGTGGTTTTGTACTAGGAGTTTGTAATGGATTTCAAATTTTATGCGAAGCCGGTTTACTTCCAGGGACACTATTGCATAACGACAGCCACAAATTCATTTGTAAGAATGTTTGGTTGAAACCACAGAGCGGAACAGCTCTTCCATCCTGCGAAATGAAGTCTTCGCAAGTACTCGAAATTCCAATTGCACACGGTGAAGGAAAGTATCATATTGATGAAGAAGGCTATCAGTCTCTGATCGATAATGATCAGGTGATGTTCCGCTATTGTGATGCAGACGGGAAAATCTTGGATTCGGCTAACCCAAATGGTTCGTTGGATAATATTGCTGGAGTAACCAACCTTGGAAAAAATGTATTTGGCATGATGCCCCATCCTGAACGTGCTGCTGATAGCAATTTAGGCAACGAGGATGGTAAGTTGATCTTTGAATCTATCCTTGAAGGGATAGAGGAAATGGTTTAACGGTAGTAGTTCATTAGATCTATTTCCTTCCAAACTTGCGGTGGAAGAAAGTGCCTCACATCTTTTCGATCTTCAATAGCTTTTCGAATAAAACTCGATGAGATTTCCATAATTGGGGCATCAATCATATGGACCTTTTCATGTGTAGCTAATTCCGGTTCTTGCGAGTGAATTCTTGGGTAGGTGTAAATGTCGTGCTCTCGTAAAATTAGCTCGGAGTTCTTCCACTTTGGAAAACTGATGAGATTATCCGTTCCCATGATTAATGAGAAGCGTATATCCGAATGCTTTTCCTTAAAATACGTCAAAGTGTGAATGGTATAACCGGGCTGGGTAAGTTCAAACTCAATATCCGAAACCTTGAACCGATCATCGTGTTTGACCGCCTCGTAAACCATGTTTAGACGCGTTCGGTCACCTAGTAGATTTGTCTTCTTTTTAAACGGATTGTGCGGAGTAACCACAAACCATAGTTCATCCATATCGGTATATTCAATCATATAATTGGCAATAGCCAAATGACCTATATGGATAGGATTGTAGGTTCCGAAATACAAGCCTACCTTTTTCATTCTTCAATGAATTTTTGAATCAGTTGCTCTGTGGTATCAAAGCTCTCATTTAGATCATCATTAACAACGATATGATCAAATTGATCTGCGTAAGTCATTTCTTCCTTTGCCTTACTTAATCGAATAGTAATTTCTTCATTGGAATCTGTTCCACGATTGCGCAAACGTTGCTCCAAAATCTTTATATCCGAAACTTGGATAAAAAGAGCCAAGGCCTCATCGCCAAATAGCTTTTTCAAATTTGCGCCACCCACCACATCAATATCAAAGACCACATGCAAACCAGCTGATCTCTTTTCTTCGATATCTGATTTTAAACTTCCATAAAAACGGCCTGGGTATACTTCTTCCCATTCCAAAAATTCGTTGGAATCAATCTTCCTTTGAAATTCCTCTGTACTTAAGAAATGATAGTGCACGCCTTCTTTTTCCTCTCCCCGTGCTGCTCGATTGGTTGCCGAAACTGAAAATGTCAAATTTTCGAATCGGTTCATCATTTCGTTAACGATGGTACTCTTGCCACTTCCGGAAGGTGCTGAGAAAATGAGAAGTTTTCCCCTGGTCATAGGACGTTTAATACCTGTTCTTTCATTTTTTCCAGATTATCCTTCATAAGGATGACATGCTTCTGGATACCGGCATGATTGGCTTTACTACCTAAAGTGTTTATTTCGCGTCCAATTTCCTGGCAAATAAAACCGAGCTTCTTACCCGTCGCTGAATCAAGATTAGCGGTTTCTTCAAAATAGGTTAGGTGCTTGGTAAGACGAACCAATTCCTCATTGATGTCCAACTTCTCCAAATAGTAAATCAATTCCTGTTCGAACCTGTTCTGATCAACTTCAACTTCTGTTCGCTCAAGCAGATCTACTAAGCGTTTTTTCAGAGCTTCAATTCGCTCTTCTTTTAAAGCATCAACTTTGTTCATTAGAGATCGAATGGCGGCAACCTGCTCATCCAAATCATTCTTCATAGTCGATCCTTCAGCTAGTCTAAATTCTTGCAATTTGTTGATCGCTTCATCCACTCCGGTCATCACTAAGGACCATTCCTCCTTCGAAAGCTCTTCTTTTTCTGACTTCATCACCTCAGGTAATCGAAGAATGATACTCATTAGATCGCTCTCCACACCAAATTCGTTTTGAAGTGAACTGAACTCTGTGAAATACTTGCGGATAAGGTCATGATTGATTGACTGCGCCCCAGCTTCTCCCATCAACTCGGCATAGATGCTGATATCGATTTTTCCGCGCTCCAAGCACTTGCTTAAATGCGATCTCAGTTCCAATTCTTTTTCCCTATAAAAACTCCAAATTCGAGTGTTTATATCGGCCTGCTTACTGTTAAGCGAGCGAATTTCAATGATTAATTTTTTGTCGGACATCTCCACTTGAGATCGACCAAATCCGGTCATAGACTGCATCATGCCAGCGTGAGTTTTTGCAAAGGTAACAATCATGCCTTTCTGAAAGGATTGCTCACCAAATAGACACCAATAAATATTAATAATCCTGACCCAATCATAAGCCCATTGATCCGATCACTTCCCAATAGGATGGCAAAAATTCCTGCCAGCAGGGGCTGAAGATAGATGTAGGTGCTTACGATGGAAGGCGGGAGCTCTTTTAGAGCAAATATGTTTAGAAGATAAGCCAGGAAGGTGGTGCCGATCACTACGAAGGCAATCCTCCACCATATATCTATCCCGAATGAACCCCACTCTGCCGATTGAAATTCGGGCCAGCCAAATGGAATCACATAAATGAACCCGAAAGTAAAGACCCACTTGATAACCGTAAGTGGATTGTATTTATTCATGAGAGGCTTTGCAATGATTAAATAGAGTGCATAGGATGTTGCATTAATGAGCACAAATAAATTCCCCAAACTTGTGGAGCTGTCCATGATGGAGATATTGGCTAGATCGCCCTGTGTGATTAACAGAAATGCACCAAATAAACCACATAAAACACCTATAATCTTGACAATATTAATCGCTTCCTTCAGTAGGATCGCCGACAAAATGAGAACCAAAACAGGATTAATGGTCATGATTATCGCGGCATTGATTGGAGTAGTGAGATCCAATCCTTTGAAAAAGAGCAATTGATTTACAGCAACTCCAAAAAGTCCACATAAGGCAAGAAGAAACATATCCTTTCGCTCAATCTTGTCCTGCTTAAAGGCGGCACCTAAAATCCAGAATAATGCGACCGCTCCAATTATGCGGGTAAGAATAAAACCAAAGGGCCGCAAATGTCCACCACCCATCACATCCTTTGCAAAGGTGTAATTTATCCCGTATATAAGATTGACCGTAAAAAGGGCGATATGCGCACCAAGTTTACTCCCCATGAAGCGCTTGATAAGCGGCCTCTACATTTTTTCCGCTGTTTCCGGCATAGACAACATCTTCCAATACAAGGATGGGTCGTTTCAAGAACGTGTACTCCGACAGAATGGCCCTCCTCCATTCATTTTCGGAAAGATTTTCATTCTTCATCCCGAGCTCTTTGTACTTCTTAGCTCGTTTGTTAAACAAACCTTCATATCCTCCAACCAACTTGGCCAATTGATCCAATTCACCCTCTTCAATAGGATGCTGCTTTATTTCGCGTAACTCAATTTCATCACTTGGATTCCAATACTTCAGAATTTTCCGGCAGCTATCACAGGTCTTTAGGAAGAAGATCTTTTTCATATTAATTGCTCAACGCGCTCAAAAGTAGGGTAACTCTTGTTATTTCCGTAATTTCGCGGCCTTATTTAGTTCATTTTTTCTGCTTATGAAATTCGGTACCAAAGCCATCCACGCAGGATTGACTCACGACCCTTCAACAGGGGCAGTCATGACTCCAATTTATCAGACATCCACCTACGCACAAAAAAGCCCCGGTGATCATAAAGGTTATGAATATTCTAGAACCTTAAACCCTACACGAGACGCGCTAGAAAAGAATCTGGCTGCCTTGGAAAACGGGACACACGGTTTGGCCTTTGGTTCGGGATTGGCGGCAATGGATGCCGTTGTGAAATTGCTTTCTCCCGGTGATGAGGTGATTTCCACCAATGATCTTTACGGAGGATCTTATAGGATTTTCACGAAGATTTTTGAGCCTTTGGGAATTAATTTCCGTTTCGTTGATATGACGGATGTGGAGAATGTAAGGTCTGCAATAAGCGAGAAGACCAGACTCGTTTGGGCGGAAACTCCAACAAACCCAACCTTAAAGATTATTGATATACAAGCTTTGGCTGAGATTGCGAAGGCCAGCAACTGTTTATTTGGCGTCGATAACACCTTCGCTACACCATATCTTCAAAATCCACTGGATTTGGGGGCAGACATTGTCATGCATTCCGTTACCAAGTATTTAGGCGGGCATTCTGATGTGGTTATGGGAGCTCTTATTGTAAAGGATTCAGATTTAGCCGATAAACTGTATTTCATTCAGAATTCGTGCGGTGCGGTATGTGGTCCAATGGACTCCTTCCTGGTGTTGAGAGGTATAAAAACACTCCACTTACGCATGCAAGCGCATTGCTCAAACGGAGCGCAAATTGCACTCTTTCTAAAAGATCATCCGGCAGTAGACAAAGTGTACTGGCCTGGATTTGAAGATCACATTAATCATGAAGTGGCCGTAGCACAGATGCGCGATTTTGGGGGAATGGTAAGCTTTAGCTTGAAAGGAGACCGATTGGATGATGCAATGAAGGTTTGCTCGAGTACGGAGGTGTTTACGCTGGCAGAATCGCTTGGTGGGGTGGAGTCGTTGATTGGCCACCCGGCTTCAATGACACATGCGGCTATTCCTCGTGAAGAGCGCGTGAAGACAGGCGTGATTGACTCACTCCTACGCTTGAGTGTTGGAGTGGAGGATGTGGAAGATCTGATGATGGATTTCGATCAAGCCTTAAATAGTATTTGAAATGAAAGAGAATAGATTCGGTGTAATTGGCATGGGCTATTTTGAATCTGCGATCGCAAGAATTTTGTCGAGTCGTGGAGCAGAAGTAATGGCCATTGATTCCAATCCAGATAGGATGGAAGGGATCAAAGAAGATGTGGCCTACACCGTTGCCTTGGATGCCACCGATAAAAAGGCGCTCGAAGCACAAGGCGTTGCCGATTTGGACGCCATCGTTGTGGCCATTGGTGAAAACCTCGAAGGATTATTGCTGTGCACCTTTCATTTGCAGGAATTGGGAGTAAAGCGAATTATTGCTCGAGCATCGGCTCCTTCTCAAGCGGAGATTCTTCGAAAAATGGGAGTTGAAGAAATCTTGCAACCAGAGTTGGAAGTAGGTCGTAGCATTGCAGAATCCTTGCTCAACCCAAGTGTCTTGATGTGTTTGAATCTACCCGACGATTATGAGATTGTTGAGGTAATTGCTCCACGTCAGGTGGCAAATAGAACCTTGGCCGATATCGGATTGCGATCAAAGTACAAACTCAATCTCGTGACCATTCTTCGAAAATCGAAAGAGCTAAAGAATGGTAAAATATCCAGTGAGAAGCACATTTTTGGTGTTCCTACTAGTGACACCATTATTCATAAGACCGATACCATAGTGCTTTTTGGAACGACCAAGAACATAGAACGATTTATTAAAATCAACTCATAATGGCTTTTAAACGAACTGAAGGAGGAGGCCGTCCGGGAGAACGCCCAGGCTCAAAAAAGGGTGCATCCGATCGACCTAAGAAAGGAGATAAGTGTTCTAGCTTTAAATCCAAGCCTTCTGAAAGGGACTTTAAGAAGAAAGAAGCATCCAAGCCTAAAGTCAACGAAGGCATCCGCTTAAATAAGTACTTGTCCAACGCCGGAATCGCTTCCAGAAGAGAGGCCGATAAGTTGATTTCAGCCGGTTTGGTTAAAATCAACGGGAAAGTAGTTTCCGAGCTTGGAACCAAAGTGAAAGCCGGCGATCAAGTTACCTACGGCGGATCAAAAATCAAGAAGGAAACATTAAGGTATGTTGTCCTTAATAAGCCAAAAGATTTTATCACAACTTCAAAGGATCCACGAAACCGCAGAACGGTAATGGACCTCATTGAAGGGGCGTGCAAAGAGCGAATTATGCCTGTAGGTCGGCTTGACCGAAATACGACCGGAGTACTTTTGTTTACCAATGATGGGGATATTGCAAAGAAGTTGACCCATCCCAAATTCAAACAGAAGAAAGTTTATATGGTCACTCTGGATAAAAACCTAAGTTCAGATGACCTGCAAAAAATTAAAGACGGATTGCGTTTTGAAGAAGGAATAGCTACCGTTGACGACATCAGCTATGTGCCGAGCGAGCCTAAGTCCGTTGTAGGTATTGAAATTCATATCGGCTGGAATAGAGTGGTTCGAAGAATTTTTGAAAGCCTAGGCTACAAAGTATTGCGATTGGATAGATCGTATTTTGCTGGTTTGACAAAGAAAAATTTACGTCGTGGTCAGTGGCGTCATCTCACCCAAGAAGAGATCGATCGATTAAAAATGATCGGTTAATAATTTTCGTTTCCTCATTCTGGAATACTTCATGCTTCCATATACCTTACAGCCGCTTTCGGCGTTTTGCGTTAAGGTATGATCAGAAAAATTGTCCGTTTTCTTTTAAGGGTTTCTCTCTTTTTTCTTGGAGCTGTAGTGCTTTTCTGCACCTTGGCTTATCTGTTTAGAGACAGCATAAAAGATCGGGTGGTTCAAGAGCTCAATGGCCGATTAAGAACGGAAGTCAAAGTAGCGGAGATCGAACTCTCTTTATTTGAACGCTTCCCAAGGATGGCTATTGCTTTTAATGAAGTTACCGCGTACGGTTATGGTACTCCAAATGATACGCTTTTGCATGCCGAAAAGCTATTTCTTGAACTCAATACCTTCAGCCTCATTAGAGGGCAATACACCATAGATCAAGTTGTCATTTCAAATGGAGGGTTGCACATAGATTATCGGCAAGATGGGAACTCAAATTACTTGATTTTCAAGCCTTCGGAATTCAATGATGAGAATGTCAATTTGGAGTTTAGTTCCATTGTTCTAATTGAGTCGGACTTGCTGTATACCGACTTACTTATGGGACAAAGTTTAAAGACCTACTGTTCCAAAGCCAGCATTGGTGCCAAAATAGAAAAGGGCACACGCATTTCATTGGACATAGAGGCCGTTGATCCGGTATGGAAACAGAAGCAGGATGAATGGAGTTTATCGGGGCCTAGTCAATGGAAAGGGAAACTTCGATATTATGGTGATACCCTTGAATTGAGCAGTTTTGAATTGAGTAGAAAGAAATTAAAAGTGGCCGTTTCGGGCTCCGTGATAGGAAGCAATCCCCATTTGAGGTTTGAAACCAAAGGGGCTGATCTGGAGGACTTAAAGGAAGCGTTGCCTAGTTCGTTAGCTAGCTATTTGGAAGAGTATCAGATGCTGGGCAAACTGGAATTTCAAGGCAGCTTAATTGAGACGGAATACACCTTTTTCTTCAGTTTGTACAAATCCTCCATGAAGCATGTTGATCTTCCGGTTTCATTGGATCGAATTGATTTAAGCGGAACCATAAATGGGGACACCCGTTTTACGGAAACTGCCGAATTAATGATCGATAAAATGGAGCTGTTTACTTCTGCTGGAATGCTAAAAGGGACCCTAGGAATTAAGAATTTTCTTAAACCTTTATTGCGCTTTCATTTGGAAGGAGACATAGATTTGGAAGAAGTGATGCATGTATTGAATGCTGAAATGATCGCCGACATGAGCGGAACGGCCTCTATGAATATTAGCTTTGAAAACAGCTTCAATGGATGGGATTGGGAATCCAAAGATTTTAGAACGGCAAAATCCAGTGGTGGAATTCAAATCTCAAATGGTCATGGTCGAATGGCCCAATACGAGCAAGATTTTGACATTGTCAAGGCCGAATTGACCTATGACGATCGCAATTTGAATATTGATGAGCTAAGAGGTACAGCTGGTTCCAGCGATTTTAGTTTTAAAGGGCACTTTGAAAATGTATGGCAATATCTGCTTCTACCGGATACGGAAATGTATTTGGATGCGGTGTTTCAGTCGGAAAACCTTTATTTGGATGAGTGGCTGAGTACGGAGTCTTCCTCCGAGACCTTTGCCATGCATATTGAAAATCATTTGAATTATCATTTGGAATTGGAGGTTGATAACTTCCGCTTCACCGAGTTTAATGCGGCTGATCTTCGAGGTTCTATGACCCAGTACGAAGGAAAAATTGAAGTAGAGAAATTGAGTTTGAATTCCTGTAAGGGAAGCTTTGATGGAAATTTGAAAATTGTTTCGGATGAGGCAAACAATCTCCATTTTTCTTCGATTTCTAGTTTAAGAAAAATGGAGATCAAAGAAATCTTCACCTCCTTCGGAGATTTTGGCCAAAGCACCCTGAGGTCTGAACACATTAATGGCCTTGGAGATGCAGATATTGCCTTCTATGGCCAATGGTCAGAAAATTTAAAGGTTGATCTTTCCTCCATTAAGGTGACCTCCACTGTTCGAATAAAAGGAGGCCAACTTAAAGGATTTGAGCCCCTAGAATACCTTTCGGATTATGTGGATATCGCCGCACTAAAACACGTCCGATTCTCCGATCTCCAGAACACCATCATCATTGAAAATGAAGTTATTGAAATACCGGAAATGGAAGTCCGTTCATCGGCTTTGAACTTCGGTGCGAGTGGTCATCATAGTTTTAATAACATCATCGATTATGTTGTGCGCCTTGAGCTTACCGATGTTCTGCTCAAGGAAAAGAAATTGGAAAATCCGGAGATGGAAGACTACCTCTATGTGGAAGATGACGGTATGGCACCAAATCTTTACCTTCGGATGACCGGAGATGTTTACGACCCTGTTATAAAGTACGATCTGAAAGCTGCAGGAAAAGATGTAGCCAAAGATTGGCAAAAGGAAAAAAAGGAAATCAAGGCCGCTTGGAATTCCAGCTTCTCAAAAGACTCAACCAAGACGGATCCTGATGAAGGACCGCGTTATGAGTTGGAATGGAACGACAGCACCGACATAGATAATGAGTAGGAAAATATACAAAGCCAGGATACGCTGGAAACGTTTTCTCTTTGCTGGTGCTGTGGCCATTGGAGCCATAACCCTCTGGTATACCGGTGATTTTGTTCAGAAACTCAGAACTGTTGAACGGCAAAAGGTCCATTTGTGGGCCGAGGCTTCGCGCCAGTTGGCAAATATGCCCACCGATAATTCAAATGTCAATTTCATTTTTGAAGTTATTCGTGATAATCGGACCGTTCCGGTAATATTAACCGATGAAGCCGGAAATATGAATGGCTTCAGGAATTTGGATTCGACCAAAATGGAAAGTCCAGATTACGTAGAACGGCAGTTGCGCATCATGTCCGAACAACATGATCCTATCGAGATTGACTACTACGAAGGACAGAAAGTCTATATCTACTACAAGGATTCCATTCTACTTACAAAATTGCAGTACTATCCACTAATTATGCTTTTGGTGATTAGCCTCTTCATTGGCATCGCCTACATAGGTTTTAATACCAGTCGAAAGTCTGAGCAAAACAGAGTATGGGCTGGTATGGCCCGGGAAACCGCCCATCAAATAGGAACGCCACTATCATCTTTAATGGGATGGGTGGAAATCCTTCGATCGCAAGAAGTAGATGAGAGTACCTTGAAAGAAATTGGGAAGGACATCAATCGACTAGAAGTCATAACCGATCGGTTTAGCAAAATTGGATCCACCCCTTCCATAGAAGAGGAAAACTTAGTGGACATCTGTTCGGAAACCATGTCGTACTTAGAGAGCAGAAGTCCACGAAAGATCGAGTTCGAACTGAGGAACGATTCGGAGATAATTATGGCCCCATTGAACCGTGCACTCTTCAGTTGGGTTTTGGAGAATTTGGTTCGAAACGGTGTGGACAGTATGGATGGAGAGGGAAAGATTAGCATGAGTATTGAAAGCCTTCCTAAGAAAATTCATGTGGAAGTGACCGACACCGGAAAAGGCATTCGAAAATCGGATTTCAATAATATTTTCAGACCGGGATTCACCACCAAGACCAGGGGTTGGGGACTTGGTTTGAGTCTTGCCAAGAGAATTATTGAGAGCTATCATGGTGGTAGAATATACGTTTTGAAGTCCGAAAAAGACAAAGGCAGCACCTTTCGAGTGGTACTCAATACCTCGGCATAATGGCCGGAGTTTATTTTCATATTTCCTTTTGTCGGAAGGCATGTCACTACTGCGATTTTCATTTTAGTACGTCCTTAAAGCTTAAGGATCAGATGCTCGAAGGTATGCATGAAGATTTGATCCGATCTAAGGAATTCATCACGGACAAGAATATTCGAACCATTTATTTTGGAGGTGGAACTCCTTCCACACTATCGGCTGCTGAGATTGAAGGATTAATTGAAGGCGTTGATGCAAATTTCAATCTTCATCGTTCCGCAGAAATCACATTGGAAGGCAATCCAGATGATTTAACGAAGGACTACTTGAATCAATTAAAAGCGGAAGGAATCAATCGCTTGAGCATAGGCATTCAATCGTTTGATAACGACTTGCTCCAATGGATGAATCGATCTCATAATTCAGCTCAAGCAAAAAAATGCATTGATGATGCTCTTGAATTGGGCTTTAATTTGAGTGCTGATTTAATTTATGGAATCCCTGATCAAAGTGATGAGAATCTAGAAAAGGATATATCATGGCTTGTGGATCGGTCCGTACACCATATTTCGGCCTATGCCTTAACAGTAGAGGAGAAGACCGCTTTGGATCATATGGTGCGAGTAGGGAAAGTTCAAGTGGATGAAGAGCAACAACACCGTCAACATTATATCGTGCTGGAAAAACTCACAACAGCCGGATATGAGCCCTACGAACTCAGTAATTTTGCTCTAAAGGGGAATCGTTCCCAGCACAATTCATCTTATTGGAATGGTTCGGCCTATTTGGGAATTGGACCTAGCGCCCATTCGTTTAATGGTAATCAAAGACGCTGGAATGTGTCGCATAACAGAAAGTATTTAGATGGTCTTTTGAGGAAGGAGGACTACTTTGAAATGGAAGAGTTGAGCGAGATCGATGCGTTTAATGAGTATGTGATGACTGCATTGCGCTTGATTGAAGGAGTTGATCTGGTGAATGTAAAAGATCGGTTCGGAAATACTGCAGCTGAGGAACTCGTCGGCAATGCTGAAGTTCATTTGCAGAATGGCGGACTGGAACGAAAAGGCGATTCACTGAGTTTGTCTAGAGAGGGTCGTTTCTTTGGCGACCGGATTGCTTCAAATCTTTTCAGGCTTGATAAGGATTAGTTAGATTTGAACATGCGTTTTAGTTTACACCACAACGGAAAGAAATACATTGGCGAGCTCAATGAAGGAATTGACATCAGCATACCGTACACGACGGATCCAGAAAGTGCACGAGCATGGTATGTAGAGGGTGTTAAAATTGAGGCCGTTCGCTTGGGTGAATGGGAAGGCAAAGTCAAAGACGGTAAGGGAGTGAACTTCAATTGGGTTCGTTTCGCGCCCCATGCCCATGGTACACATACGGAATGCTTGGGCCATATATCAGAGAATGCAGAATCGGTGAATCAAAGCATGAGTCGATCCCATTTCCTCTGTAAACTCATTAGCATTGACGCTACTGAAATAGGCGAAGATCGAATCATACGATTGGAGGATGTGAAGAATGCCCTATCGAAAGAAGGGGTTCCAGAGGCCTTGATTATCCGATCGTATCCTAATTCACAGGATAAACTTAAGATCGATTATAGCGGTATCAACCCGCCATATCTTGAAAAAGAAATTGCCGATTACCTCGTTGAATTGGGGGTTGAACATTTGATCTTAGACCTGCCCTCTCCAGATCGTGAGGAGGATGGCGGTCTGCTAAGTTTTCATCACGCCTTTTGGACCTACCCTGAGGACCCCAGGCATCAGGCAAGTATTACGGAATTGGCCTATATTCCGAATGAGGTGAAAGATGGCTTGTATATGGTAGAAATTCAATTGGCTCCCATTGAAAACAATGCAGCTCCTAGTCGGCCAGTACTTTATCCTTTGGAGGAAGCCTAATGGATATTGAACTTTTCAGATTGCATTGTTTGAGCTTGCCCGGATGTACGGAAGATCTTCCTTTTGGGCCCGATACCTTGGTATTGAAAGTAATGGGAAAAGTCTTTGCAATAACCGGACTGGATCAAGTTGAGTTCCAAGTGAATCTGAAATGTGATCCGGATCGAGCTATTGAATTGCGTGAACGATATCCAGAGCAGATTATCCCCGGATTTCACATGAACAAGAAACATTGGAATACGGTCATCGTGGAAGGACTGGATGAGGATCTTTTTGTTGATCTTATTCAACACAGTTATGATTTGGTCGTGAGTGGATTGACCAAGAAACTTCGGAATGAATTGGATGAATTGAAGTCCATTTAAGATTAGAGCTTTCTATTTCCTAAAGCCGCAGCATTTGTTATCTTTAGCCTTTAAAATTTTTATTCATGAGAAAGGTTCTACTACTTCTTATTTCTATTTTGACATTTTCATCATATTCGTTTGCCGCTCCCGGCGATACGACGATTGTTAGTGTCCATTCTGCAACCGACATGACCTGGTATGGGTCGTATGATGCCTGGGGTGTTTTTCCTTCGGCAGGCACGACCTATGAACAAGTTATTATGGTGTATACCATGGGGTGCGCAAGCACAGGATGTTCGGATTGGGATTATACAACCAGTATATTATTACGAGATCCGACCGGCATCATGGATTCAACGGTTGCTTCGGTAGACTCCATATCTGGAGACACAACGTGGAACGTTTTTGAAGTTGTGGATCAGTATGTTCTTGGGAAGGTGATTACACCCTATGGCGGATATATGGCCAATGGTATGTATGGATATTCCAACGCATGGACGCATGATCACGCTTTCGATGTAACCGATTATCAAAATAAGCTTCGTGATTCAGTTGAAATTCGGGCCTTTTATTCAGGTTGGACCAGTGGGTTTAGTGCAACAGTGGATTTCATTTTCATTGAAGGAACACCTCCGCGAGATGTCATAGACACCAAGTTGCTTTGGAAAGACTTCCCTTACACGGATGCGGTAGATGTGAATACCAATTTGCTACCTGAGCATGACATTACTTTTTCTACTGAAATGAAAGGTGCCCGCATTGTTACTTCTATATCTGGCCATGGAATAGATGATCTAGGGTGTGCGGAATTCTGTAAAAAGTATTACAAAATATCTGTAGACTCCGTTGACGTTTTCCAGAAGAACATTTGGAAGAAAAAGTGTGGTATGAATCCAATCTATCCACAGGGAGGAACTTGGATTTACGAACGCGCCAACTGGTGTCCAGGTTCAAGAGTACCTCTTTCCCATATTGAAATTACTCCTTATGTGACTGCCGGGAATACACATAAACTAAATATGAATATGGAGTCCTATAGCTGGTCTGGAAATCGACCTTACTATAGCAATAATGGTGTTTTATTCATTTATGATAGCATCAATCATGGATTGGATGCCGCTATTGTCGATATAGTCACACCAAGTACAAAAAAGGATCACCGACGATTTAATCCAAGTTGCGATAAAGTTCGAGTGGAGGTGATGAACAAAGGGGCGGCCGATTTGACCAGCATTGAGTTTAGCTATCAGGTCGCTGACGGTCCGGCATGGACCTACACTTGGACAGGAATTTTGGCCTTTATGGACTCCGAAGTCATTGAATTGCCGGTGCCTGATCCTACGGTTATTTTTAATGCTACCCTTAAGGAAATTGAAGTTGAGATTGTCAATGCAAATGGAATGACAGATGATGTGGCCAACAATAACTACTATCATACGGAATTTGAAACTTTGACGGAAATGCCCTGGGAATTCATCATTCATTTGAAGACCAATAATAGAGCAAATCAAAACAGTTATGTCCTCACTGATGCGGATGGAACGGTACTCTATAGTCGTTGGGGAATGTCCAATAATACCCTTTACGAGGATACCGTAGAATTAGCGGATGGCTGTTTTGAATTGTACCTAGAAGATACAGAAGGAAATGGATTGAGTTGGTGGGCCGCCCCTTCTGAAGGAGATGGCTATTTCCGTTTGAAGTATATGGATGGTTCACCGATTAAAGGATTTCAGCCAGATTTCGGAAGTGCGGTAATACATCAATTCATCGTTCAGGGTTCTGCTTTTAGCACCAATTCCATTAATCCATCAGATCTAACCATTTATCCGAACCCTAGTAATGGAATGATATCGCTTGAAATAGAAGGAGACCTAGTTGCAACCCATATTCAAGTGATTGATTTGGCTGGACGTTCGGTGTTTGAAATGGCCTTGGACGATTCAAATTCGGATCGAATTGATTTATCCAATCTCTCTAATGGGCATTATCAAATCGTGATTAGTACCAACAAGGGGAGAGTGGTTAAACAGCATCAAATTCAACATTAAGCACAGTTTGCAAACATGTCGAGCATTTTATTGTTAGAAGAAGCAAACATCAAACGGTGAAACGCCCCTACGGAAGTAACTTAGTATCGTATCAGCGAATTCCAACGCATGAAGTTCGCGTTGGCTCAGTTGGAATAGGCGGAAATAATCCCATTCGACTGCAGTCTATGACCACCACAGATACCATGGACACCGAGGCTACCGTGGACCAATCTATTCGAATGATTGAAGCAGGTTGTGAGTTGGTACGAATTACTGCGCCGAGTAAAAAGGACGCTCTCAATCTGGAGGAGATCAAAAAAGAGATTAGGAAAAGAGGACATGATACGCCTCTTATTGCCGATATCCATTTCACACCCAATGCCGCAGAAATAGCCGCGCAAATAGTCGAGAAAGTACGTGTGAATCCTGGAAACTATGCCGACAAGAAAAAGTTTGAACAGCACGAGTATACCGATGACAGCTATCAAGCGGAAATCGATCGAATACGAGAACGTTTCCTTCCCTTGGTTCAGATTTGCAAGGAAGAAGGTGTTGCCATGCGTATCGGAACCAATCACGGCTCACTTTCCGATCGAATTTTAAGTCGGTACGGTGATACTCCTGAAGGGATGGTTGAATCGGCACTTGAGTTCCTCAGGATCTGTCAAGAACTGGATTATGATCAGGTCATACTATCGATGAAAGCCAGCAATGTGCAGGTCATGGTGTATGCCTATCGATTGTTAGCGAAAAGGATGCACGAGGAAGGGATGAGCTATCCCTTGCATCTTGGTGTGACTGAAGCTGGCGAAGGAGAAGATGGTAGAATAAAATCAGCGGTGGGCATCGGTACGCTATTGGAAGATGGACTTGGCGATACCATTCGAGTGAGTCTTACGGAGGAGCCAGAAGCCGAAATTCCTGTGGCTCGAGTTTTGGCCGAACGCTACGATAATCGTGTGGCCAACCCCATAGAGGTGATGGATGAAGTTCCGGTTGATCCATTCTCCTATCATCGTAGGTCTACCAATCAAATCTTGAACATTGGCGGGGATTCAGTTCCAGTTGTTTTTTCGGATTTAAGTATAAGTAGAAGAAAAAGTATAGAGCCAGCAAGTTTGTTTCCGCTGGGCTACCAATACCTTCCTGCGGAAGACAAATGGAGTATTGGCGATCAAGCCATTGACTATCTGTTCATCGGTGATAAATCCATTGATTTTGAATTACCTGGAACTTTGGGAGTGGTTCAAGATTCTTCCAATTGGGAAGCGGAGAAAGACCGACATTACCCCTTATTTGAACTGCCCGATTTTCTCGCGGCAAAGCATGTTCATCACACTTTGAATTTTGTGCGTGTCCAAGCCGAGCAATTATCGGATCCTGAAGTCTCCAAACTTGAGGCTTTCACAAATGTGGTCATTGTACTAAACACCTCCAATCCACATGGAATGGCCGCTCAGCGTCGGTTTTTCTTTGATTTAGTCCAGAATGACGTAAGGACTCCGGTGGTGAGTCAACGCACCTATAATCATATTACTTCGGAAGAATTGACGATTTATTCTTCTACGGATATTGGAGCTTTGTTCATCGACGGATTTGGAGATGGAATTTGGATTGACCAGAAGGATATCATGCATGCAAAAGATGCAAATAGTTTGTCCTTCGGAATACTACAAGCAAGCAGAACTCGTATTTCCAAAACCGAGTATATATCTTGTCCTTCTTGTGGTCGCACACTCTTCGATCTGCAGGAGACAACAGCAAAGATCAGAGCCAAAACCGATCATCTAAAAGGAGTAAAGATTGGCATCATGGGCTGCATTGTTAATGGCCCGGGCGAAATGGCTGATGCAGACTACGGTTATGTTGGTACTGGCCCAGGGAAAATCACCTTATACCTAAAACAAGAGATGGTTAAACGAAATATACCGGAGGATGATGCGCTTGATGAGCTCATCAATCTAATACGTGAACACGACGATTGGGTTGAGCCCAGCACTTAATATTTGTCGTTCAAGGTCCAGTCGTATGGACGGTATTCAATATTAAAGTTCTCGGGAACGGTAAAGTCAGAATATTTATTAATGTATTCGATCAAGTCTGTATCGGACTTCCCAAACTCATTTCGATGCCATTCAAAGATTTGAGAAATTACAACCTTTTGTCTCGCATCCAATACATTATACTTCCCGCTATTAATGAATTCAGACATCAATTGATCCAGTTCCGAGTCTAGGTTTTCTTCTGAAAAGGCCTTGTCATTCAGTCTTGGGCAACTTTTGGCTCCACAATTGAGTGCAACATGTACTCTTGGATCGTCCGTTTTTATGAGTATATCTTCAATGTCATTGAGGCTGATGCTTTTGCCTTTATACTGAGCTACTGGACGATCCCAGGCGTTATCAATGTCTTGAAGGCTTTGAAACGGATAATTATCTAGGATCATCATCATCATACCCGCATTGTACAAATTTATCCAATGAGCCATTCTTTCTTCTTTCGAAGCCGATTCAGTTGGAATGGTATGGGCCATTTGCTTTAAATAGTCTTGCAGCAAACTGGGATCTTGTGCCCACTGCCCGTAGTTCACATAACCTTCCTTATCCATATGCTTGGATAGCATGTAATCCCATGCCTCATTTCCTTGTGCAAATCCACTACTTCCTACGAAGCTCAATACTATTACTAGGCATGCCAATCTTCTTATTCTCATCTCTCTAAATATGCTTTAAATACTCGTATTAATTTTTTCTCTGCTGTAGCAGCAACGGCTAAAATATCTTCAATGTTCACGGGCTCTAAATAATCCGGATTACATTCGTCGGTTAGTACGCTTACGGCTCCAACTTTCATGCCCATATGCACGGCTGTCAAAACTTCAGGAATCGTGCTCATACCTACTGCATCGGCTCCAATTCTATGAAGAAAACGATATTCAGCAGCCGTCTCCAAATTGGGCCCAGTCACCGCAACATAAACTCCTTCCTGCAGAGGAACATTCAATTCCCTAGCACAGTCCTTCATTACTGATCGGATGTCCACAGAATATGCTTCACTCATATCTGGAAAGCGGGCCCCGCATTCGTCTACATTTTTACCTCGCAAAGGATTGTCGGACTGCAGATTAATGTGGTCCGAAATCAACATCAAATCGCCTTTTTTAAAGCTAGTATTCAGAGCACCCGCCGCATTGCTCACGAGCAAACGTCCAATGCCTAATTCATGCATCACTCGAATTGGAAAGGTAATCTGCCTTGCATCGTAGCCTTCGTAGTAATGAAATCGACCTTGCATAACCAGCACGCGGCTTTTTCCAATTTTTCCGTAAATCAAACGACCATGATGCGATTCCACCGTTGATACAGGAAAGTGCGGTATATCATCGTACTCTATGGCACAAAGCGGGTCTATTTCCTTTGCAAATCCACCTAAACCTGTTCCTAGAATGACTCCGGTGTCACATTCGCCAATCCCTTTTTTCAATAGGAAATCTGTGGCTTCACGTACTTTCTTTAATTCCTCCATAAACCAGTTTCCAAAGAAATGGAAAATCCTCCAAATCCCTTGTCTCGTCCACGTCTTTTAGGATGGGTAAAGTGTCAAAAGATTCCATAGCCGCCTCCCATGACCGAAGAGTATTTTGTAAAACTTCCGAGCTACTCCAACGGATGTCGTCGAAATGATTGACGAAGGTGTTTCGGCTGCCTATTAAGTAATATCCACCGTCATGAGATGGGCCAATCACCTTGTCTTTGAATTGTAGCATCTCAAAGGCCTGATCTAAATGAGTATTGTTCAAATCAGGAATGTCCGTTCCAATTAATACGATTCTTTTGTATCCCAGTGTACTGGCTTGTACAAAAGCATTCTTCATTCGATCACCTAGATTTTTCCCCTCTTGCACCTCTTTTTTATAAAGCTCATCGGACCAGAGGTCCTTGGTTTGGATTTCTTCTGAATAGCAAATCAATTTATCGCATGGTAAAGATGCGATCTCCTGATTCAAACCTGTGCATATGTTTTGGTAAACAGCTAGGCTTTTTTCGTAGCCTATTTCATTTCCAAGGCGCGTCTTCACCTTTCCCGCAATAGGATTTTTGTAGAATACGATGAGTAAGCAATCCTCATAATTCGATTCAAAAGACATCGGGGATATGTTTAATTTGAGGATGGCCCTTTCCTTTAATTATGCCCACTATATCAAATCGAATTTCATTCGTGAGCCCATGCTTTTCCAAAAATTCTTCGGCTAGTCCAGTCAATTGAATTTCCTTTTTTTCATCCACAAACTCTTCCGGTTTTCCCCATTGATCGGTCGAACGTGTTTTTACTTCAACAAAGACCAGAATCTTTCCATCCAGAGCAATGAGATCTGCTTCCGCCTTTCCCATTTTGTATTGGCACTCCAAAATTTCAAAGCCAATCTTTTTCAAATAGGCTTCGGCTTCAGATTCTCCCCAATCGCCAAGTTCTTTTTTTGATTTCATAGATAGTCCAATCGCACATTAGCATCTCCAACGGATAATTTCACTTCATGACCCAGCATCAGTGCCCGATTATCATCCAAATGGCCAGCTGGACAATTAAAGGCCAAAGGGATGTTATAGATATTGCAAATTCTCAGTATGCTTTCTTCAGCCGTCCATCCGAATGGAATGTCATGGTCGTTCATATCGGTCATGCTTCCAACAATCAATCCGCTGATTCGAGAAAAGACATTTCCCAACTCAAAGTTCATCAGCATGCGATCAATATGATAGAGATATTCGTCTAAGTCTTCAATAAACAGAATCCGATTATCGTAGGTGGTTTCTATTTCAGTTCCTCTCAAACTGAATAAAACAGAAAGATTTCCACCAATCAATCGGCCGCTGCATTCGCCCTTAGAGTTTGGCTGTGTTGAAGGCCAGGAAAGAGATTCCTTTTTTCCAATTAAGAAGCTCTTAAGGGTGTCCAATCCTTTTTTGGAGACGCGATTTATATCAATGGGCATTGTAGCATGAATGCTCTTCATTCCCACTCTATGTAAAGCAGAGTGAATAACTGTTACATCGGAATATCCGATCAACCATTTTGGATGACTCTTTAAATTTTCCCAATTCACAAGAGGTGCAATACGTACACTACCATAGCCTCCACGTGCAAACCAGATCGCCTTAATGCTTGGATCATCGATCATTCTTTGGAGGTCAGAGGCCCGGTCAATATCATTGCCTGCAAACTGATGATGGGCTTGGTCAAGGTATTGGCCGAGTTTATAGGTCCAGCCCTTTTCCTCAATCCAATGGAGGGCTTTTTGTAGATCGGGTAGATCTATTTTGCGCGCCGAACTAACGATGCCAATGCAATCTCCTGCTTGTAAAAATGGAGCTTCTATCATCTGCTTTTTTGAAGGTCTGAATTCTTACTTTTGTGCAAGATAACAAAGCAATGGGCAAGAATAGAGAACCCAAACGATATATGGTCACTGCGGCCCTTCCTTATGTGAATGGCCCAGTACATATTGGGCATTTGGCAGGTGTGTACATTCCTTCGGATATTTATGTTCGATACCTCAGGAAGACATCCAAAGATGTAGTTTTTGTGTGTGGGTCTGATGAGCATGGTGTGCCAATTACCATTCGTGCAAAGAAAGAAGGCGTAAGTCCACAGCAGATGGTCGACAAATACCACAATATGGTGGATAGCGCATTTCAGGGATTGGGGATTTCATTTGATCATTACTCAAGGACCAGCGGCGAAATGCACTACAAAACCGCCTCGGCTTTTTTCAAAGAGTTGGAGTCAAAAGGTGAGTTTGTAGAGAAGATTAGTGAGCAATATTATGATGAAGAGGCCAAGCAGTTTTTGGCTGATCGTTATATCGTTGGAGAGTGCCCGAAATGTGCCAATCCATCAGCCTATGGAGATCAGTGCGAAAATTGCGGGAGCTCCTTGAGTCCCACGGAGCTCATAAAACCAAAATCGACATTGAGCGGTTCGAGTCCGGTGCTTAAGGAAACCAAGCATTGGTTCTTGCCATTGGATCGCTATCAAGATGAATTTTTGGGTGAATGGATTCAAAAAAAGAAAGGACTGTGGAGACCCAATGTCTATGGTCAATGCATGAGTTGGCTGGATTCAGGATTGAGGCCTCGGGCTGTGACTAGAGATTTGGATTGGGGGATACCGGTACCGGTTGAAGGTGCTGAGGGTAAGGTTCTCTATGTATGGTTTGATGCACCTATTGGCTACATTTCTGCAACCAAGGAATACTTTGATGAGCTCGAAAATCCTGATGGATGGAAGAAGTATTGGCAGGATGAAGGGACCAAATTGGTTCACTTTATTGGAAAGGATAACATCGTTTTTCATTGCATCATTTTTCCAAGTATGCTCAAGGCACATGGCGACTATATCTTGCCTGAAGCAGTGCCTGCAAATGAGTTCTTGAATCTTGAAGGAGACAAGATATCGACCAGTAGGAATTGGGCCGTATGGTTGCATGAGTATCTGGAAGACTTCCCCGGAAAGGAAGATGTACTGCGGTATACCTTAACAGCAAATGCCCCAGAAACAAAAGACAACGATTTTACTTGGAAAGATTTTCAGGATAGAAACAACAATGAATTGGTAGCGGTTTTCGGGAACTTCATCAATAGAGTGGTTGTGCTCACACATAAGTACTACGAAGGCATTGTTCCGGAGCCAAATGAGTACGAAAGTGCCGATAAAGAGGTGCTTAAAAAGACCAGGTACAAACCACGGGACATTGGCAAGCTCATTCAGCAATATAAATTCAGAGATGCTCTTAACGAGCTCATGGATTTGGCTCGTATAGGAAATAAATATCTGGCCGATCAAGAGCCATGGAAAATGGTTAAGGATGATCCTGAGCGAGTGCAGACCGTAATGAATATAGCTTTGCAAATTTCAGCCTCTTTGGCTGTGTTGAGCGAACCATTTTTACCTTTCTCGAGCAAGAAGCTGTCTCGAATGCTCAACATGGGCAATACGGAATGGGATAAATCCGGAAGGCCGGGCTTACTCTTTAGCGGTCATGAAATTGCCAAAGGAGAATTGTTATTTCAAAAAATAGAGGATTCTGAAATTCAAATTCAATTGGATAAATTGAAGGCTACGAAAGAGGAGAATTCCGATACAAATAATCATCGCACTATGAAAGAAGTGGTTGAGTTTGATGACTTCATGAAAATGGATATTCGAACAGGAGTGATCTTGGAAGCTCAAAAAGCTCCAAAAGCTGATCGACTTTTGCAGTTGAAAGTGGACACGGGTTTGGATCAAAGAACCATTATTAGTGGCATAGCCGAATTCTTTGAACCCGAACAAATCATTGGTAAGGAAGTTAGTGTACTTATGAACCTTGCGCCTAGAAAGATTCGTGGAGTTGTTTCTCAAGGAATGGTCTTGATGGCTGAAAATGCCGATGGAAAGTTATCCTTCGTAGTTCCTGAGGAAAAATTTGAGCCGGGAAGTGAAATCCGGTAATCTGCTCTATATCCTTTTGCTTTTTCCCTTTTTAATAAAGGGACAGACCTGTTATGAGCGCTTTGCAAACGAGCGCTTTAGTGAAATTAATGTTCGAGAGAACCTTGTTTACGGTGAGAATTCCAATTATTTGGGATTTTCTCAAAGTCTCTATTTGGACTTCTATTCTCCAACCAATGATGGTTCCCTAAAACGGCCATTGGTGTTACTTGTTCACGGTGGTTTTTTTGTGTTTGGTGACAAGCAAGATGATTATGTCATACGAATAGCGGAAGATTTGGCCCGACGCGGTTATGCGGTAGCAGCAGTTGGTTATCGAGTAGGTGCAAATCTGATTTCTCCCACATTGGATGTGGAAATTGCTAGTGCAGCCATTCGCGGCATTCATGATTTAAAGGCCGCCATCCGTTATTTTAAAAAGAGTGTAGAAGAGGACAATCCTTATGGATTGGATCCTGATCAGTTTTTTGTTTTGGGATATTCGGCAGGGGGAGTGGCTGGTCTTACGAGTCAATTTTATTCAGATGGAGATGAACTATCAGGTATTGCTGCGCAGGTCTTCCCATCTTTTGGAGGAATTGAAGGGAACAGTGGAAATCCTAATTACGATTCAAAGATCAAGGGAACGGTTAGTTTGAGTGGGGGAATATTAGACACCTTGTGGATGGATGCCAGAGAAGGCCCTACCTTGTTTGTACATGGGGTGGCGGATGATGTCATTTCGGCCAATTATGATACCGTGAACTTACTGGGGTCTGACTTATTACCCTTGCATGGAAGTATACAAATGCAAGCTCGAACAAGAAGACAAGGCAATGAATCGGAATTGGTGTTACTCGGTAATGCAGATCATTACTGGCCATTGGAGGATGTGACCTATGATGCAGGCATGCCCTTTGTGTTTGATTGGCTGGCCCGTCATGTAGATTGCCAGGAGTTACGGTCCAAAGACAACGAGCTTTATTTCTTTCCAAATCCAGTAACGAATCAGATAACCATCCATTTTCCGGAGGCCATGCAAAGGGGAGGAACAGTGGAAATCTATGATGTGGCAGGAAGACTTCGTTTGAGAGAGGCAAATGTCTCTGATCCATATCTGGAAATTAATGACTTGCTTCCATGGCCAAGGGGAACATATAATCTAGTATATTATCATCCAGATGATAAGACCATATATAGCAGTCTATTTATAAAACAAGAATGAAAACCAAAGCATTACTTCTAGTACTTTTCTGCTTCGCTGCAGCTGGCGTCAAAGCACAAGATATCCTCTATTTCAAAAATTGGGAGTCCATTAAGGTGAAGGTTGTTTCTATTGATGAAAAAGAAGTTGAATATAAACGCTTTGATAATTTGGAAGGCCCCACTTATAGTCTTCGGATAAAGGAAATTTGCCGAATAGAATTTGAGAACGGTACCGTTGAGAACTACTGTAAGGGAGAAGACTATCAGCCCAGTGAAGAAGAGTTGGCAGGCTCTGGGGTGGACCCTAAAATGCGTTTTGCACTTGGTGTTGGCACCTCGATTCCAATGGGTGATTTGACCACTGGGTCTGAGTTTGTTGGGGTGAAAGGGAAGACCGGAATATCCTGGAATATGGAGTGGTTCTATTTGCTCAAACCCAGTCTAGGTCTTGGCTTTCAGCTAGGAGGTAAGTATTTGAACAGCGATGCAAGCCCTATTGTAGATGAATTAAACCCCATCCCACCGGCAATCGCCAACTTTGTCAGTATATCGAATGTTGTTTTTGCCAACGGAAACTGGGCGGTGCATCATGCCCATGCCGGTATTTGGTATTTGCTTCCGATTTCAAATAATCACGAGTTTGGAATAAAGCTTTTAGGAGGATATAGTGCGGTATCTGAGCCGACTACAAGAACTACTGGTTCAGTGGAGGTTAATTTATTGAGTTTGGAATTTGATTTCTCAGCAGAGAACTTCCCTGAAATATACTATCAGTTTTCAGGTGGTGCGGGTTTGAATTATACCTACAAGATAAAAGAGGGTTTACGCTTTATGCTGTATGCAGACTATATGTATACGGCACCGAAGATCACTCACAAAATCAATATTTATCCCGAGAAAACGGGAAATGCTCAGATCGATCAATTTCTAGAAGTCTTTGAGCCCGACCTTGAAGAGCGGACGTATGTCATGCAGTTTATTTCGTTGGGAGCAGGACTCGCTTTCGACTTCTAAAGAAATTAAAACCCAAAGGTCGCGCGGGCTCTATCCAAGGTTTTAGAAGCTACTTCACGAGCTTTCTCGGCTCCAATGGCCAATGCCCTATCCAATTCGGCTTTGACATTCATATAGGACCAGTAGCCTTCACGTACATCCTTAAACCGACGTATTAACTGTTCGTATAGTGCCTGTTTAGCATGACCATAGCCATACCCGCCATTTTGATAATTCGAACGCATTTCAGCTATTTGATTTTCGTCCGCTACAAGTTTGTACAGGTTGTACACATTGCAGATATCAGGATCCTTAGGTTCTTCAAGCGGTGTGCTATCCGTAATTATTTTCATCACATTTTTCCGGAGCGGTTTGTCTTCTAAGAATATGTTAATGAAGTTGCCATAGCTCTTGCTCATTTTTTGACCATCCGTTCCTGGCACAATCATCACCTTTTCATCGATCTGGGCTTCGGGAAGTACAAACAACTCTTTTTGGTATAGGTGATTAATGGAACCGGCAATATCACGGGTAATCTCTAAATGCTGTTTTTGATCCTTTCCTACGGGTACAATGTTCGCATCGTAAAGCAATATATCAGCTGCCATCAGAACTGGGTAAGTAAAGAGGCCAGCATTTACTTTTTCCACTCTTCCCGCCTTGTCTTTGAATGAATGAGCTTGTTGAAGCATCGGAAATGGGGTAAAACAATTCAGGTACCATGTTAATTCCGTTACTTCCGGCACGTCACTCTGGCGATAAAACACATTGCTTTCGGTATCAAATCCACAGGCCAACCATGTTGCTGCAACACTATAGCTAGCTTCCCGAATCTTTTCTGCATCCTTTACGGCCGCTAAGGAGTGCATATTTGCAATAAACAAGAAGGTTTCGTTCTCTTTCTTTTTTGAAAGCTCAATCGCTGGTAAAACAGCTCCAAGCAGATTTCCTAGGTGCGGAACTCCGGTCGCTTGTACTCCTGTTAGTATTCGTGCCATGGCAATTATTTGATAGGCAAAAATAGAAAAACCCTTCTGAGAAATGTAGTCTTCCGAGCATAAGTGTAGCACGCATCTTCCTCAATTAAATTTTAAGCATTTTTGCCTATCCTTAAAGTATAAACCCATAATCGGTACTTGAGTTTTCTTCGATACATATTGGTTCCCCTTTGGAGACTTTGGTTTTGTCTGGTGGTGCTGTCGGCCATATTGATATTGCTGCCTTTTGTCCTCCTAACAACCCTCCGAGAAAAGGATTTCCCCCACTTTTTCAATGTGAGTAAAGTATGGGCATGGATCATTCTTCTGGGAGTTGGAATTATCCCAAAACCTGTATCGAAACCTGAGTTAAAACAAGGAGGTCAATACATTTTTTGTCCGAATCATACCTCAATGATTGACATACTACATGTATTGGTGCTTGTACATACACCCTTCAAATTCATCGGTAAAAAAGAACTCGCTAAGATTCCAATCTTTGGTTATTTCTATAAGCGAACAAACATCCTAGTCGACCGATCGAGCACGGGATCCCGCAAAGAGAGTTTGCGTCGGGCCTCTCAAACACTGGATCAGGGAATTGGCTTGTGCATTTTCCCTGAAGGAGGAGTTCCTGAGGAGGAATGGAGGCTGGCACCATTTAAGCGTGGAGCATTTAAGTTGTCGGAAGAATTCGGAATTCCCATACTACCCATTACCTTTGTAGACAATAAGAGAAGGTTTCCTTATGCTGCGTTCAGAGGGAGTCCGGGAGCGATACGAGCTATTGTGCACGAGTCTATTTCGCCGGAAGGCAGAACCCAGTATGAGTTGAAAGATGAGGTTTATAATTTGATCGACCGAACACTTGAGCAATACGATCATAGAGGAAAGACTGCCCATGAACATTGATAAAAAAGACATAGAAAAGCTTGCCGACCTTTCAAAGCTGCAATTGACCGAAGAACAGATTTTAGATATGAAGTCGGATTTGGATAAAATACTCGCCTTTGTGGAGAAGCTTCGTGAATTGGACGTAGATCATGTTGAGCCATTGCGCTATATGACCTCCAATGAGAATGTTCTGCGGAAAGATGAAATGAAATCAGATTACAGCCAAGAACAGGCTTTAAAGAATGCCCCGCAAAAAGATTCGGATTACATCAAAGTTCCGAAAGTCCTTAGAAAAGGATAAGCACAAAAAAAGGTGCTGTATTAAATCGCACGTTTACTTGCGATTTTCTACATTTAAACTATAAAGACGTCTACTACCGACGATCTGGTGCAGCTTCGGCAGTTTTTGTCGGGGGCTGTTTTTTTGTATCGATCCGGATCGTACACGACCTCATTCTTCCATAGCGTATAGATGAGTGCCAGAAGTTTTCTCTGAACGGCTACTTGTCCGACCATTTTAGATGTATTACGGCCGTTTATTCGCAGATAGAACCTCTTCATTTCAGGATTGAATCGA